>ERZ781271.8-NODE-8-length-187117-cov-12.642755_pt1 | contig 187117 bp, 166 predicted proteins | sample MGYA00375849_ERZ781271 | MGnify/ENA primary metagenome ERZ781271 (study PRJEB29790, sample SAMN06051245) | human gut metagenome | host: Homo sapiens | place: USA: Cincinnati, Ohio | collected 2013-06-10 | study: EMG produced TPA metagenomics assembly of the Gut... | reverse complement strand
TAGTTATGCAAAGACAGACCACGATGCAACATTTATGAGACTAAAACGTGATTATGACCGGCATGTTCGTGGAAATAAATATGGGAGGACGGAAGAAATCTATGAATGCGAAGACTGCCGCGGATGTCCATATCGAACCGAATGCTTCAAGAAAACGGGACAGATCTTATAACCGACTGTTTCGAAAAGGTGAAAAAACAGTTATTTTGGAATTTACATTGATTTCATGTGGTTTTAACCTGTATAAATACCATAACAAGAGGAACAGAACCCCGCTTGCTACATAAAAATATGGCAGAACGAACTGCTTTAGGGCCTATATTAAGAGAAGGCTTGGTTCGTATACTCATTTTTTCAAGAGAAAGGCTATAATAGATAAAACAAGGTCACTCGCATCAGCTGATGTGAGTGACCTTGTTTATTAAGAGAGTTTTTTTACAGCCCCTTTTTTTGTTATTTAGAAGGTTATAGGTGTCCTTACTAAGTGTTTGGAGGTGGTTTCCTCTGAAATCGCTCCAATACTGGATAGATGGCTCTTTTTAGAAAAAAATTTTACCCATAATATCAATTGTTAATCTCTTGACAAAAAAGTAAAAAAGTGGTAGCATAAAAATGTTAATAAAAGTAAAAATTTAAAATAAAAAGGAGAATTATTATGGAAGAAACAATTCAAATGAGGGTAAAAAAATGTATTATTGAAAGACTTAACTTAAAGGTTAATCCAGAGGACATTGATAATGATGCTCCAATATTTGCGGGGGCAGAAGATGAAGTTGGACCAAATAACTTAGGGTTAGATTCTATTGATGCTCTTGAATTAGTTGTTGCTTTAGGAAATGAATTTGGTGTTACGATATCAGATGAAGATATGAATATTTTTGGAAGTGTTAATACTATTGCTCAGTACATAGAAGAAAAAATAGATAAATAGAAATAAACCAATCTGAAAAAAAGATTGAACGGAGTGGATTGCAAATGGGAAAAGAAACGAATAAATTGCAAAATATATATGATTGTATTGTTGTTGGTTCTGGAATGGGAGGTTTAACTTCTGCAGCGCTACTGGCTAAAGAGGGAAAATCTGTTTTGGTTGTAGAACAAGCAGATAAACTAGGAGGATTTGGACAATCGTATGTTGAGAATGGGTTTGTATTTGATTATGCAATCCATTCCATTGCTAGTTGGGGATTTGTGTATGATTTATTGCAAGAATTAGGAGAGAAAGTTGAAAACGGTGTGGTAAGTTCTAGAAGAGGCGATCACATTATTTTTAGAGACGAGGATTACTGGGCAACTAATGTAGATCATATTGTTGAAAGCTTGAGTGGAAAATTTCCAGATGAAAAAGAACATATTGAGAGTTACTTTGGAGATTTAGTCGATGTAATGACGTTGGTATTAGAATTTAATGAAAATCCGAGCTTTCAGCTAGGAGCTAAAATTTCAATGAGATACTCTGAACTTCTTGAAAGCACATTGGAAGAAGTATTAGATAAATATTTTGATTCTAAAGAGTTAAAAGCTTTGGTTTATGGAACCCATGACGGTTATCTATATGATTATGCATGGCATTATTCTGCATATCATCTGTTTTATATTAAATATATTAATGATGGACACGCAGTAAAAGGCGGCAGCAGATATTTGGTGGATGCATTTGAAAGGGCCATAATTAAATTTAATGGGGACATTCTTTGTAACACCATGGTAAAAAAAATAATAATTGAAAATGGTAGGGCGTGTGGAGTTGAATTAGATAATGGTCAAAGGATTAATGCAAAAGAGGCTGTAATTTCAAATGCAGACGCAAGACTTACATTTAATAAATTGCTTGATATCAATACTATGCCGGTTGATATTCAGGAAAGTTTCAGAAAATGGGATGAAGACGGTCCGTCTCTATCTTATTATATAGTCAATCTTGGTCTGGATATAGATGTGAAGAAGGAATATGGTATGGAATATGATTTATCCGTATATTTTCCTTCTTATGACTTACCAAGGGTATATAAAGACATTAATAATGGAATATTGCCAGATGATTTTTGGTTGTGGATGGTATTCCCCTCTGTGAATGATTTAACATTAGCACCTGAAGGTTGCTCGACTGCAATATTAGCAATATTAGTACCATATGATATTGAAAAATGTACGGATAATGAAAATAATGATTATTTTGATGGATACAAATCAGTTAAGGAGAAGAAACCATCGTACTATTTTAAAAAGGAAGAAATTGAGAAAAAACTAATAGCGAGAGCAGAAGAAGTATTCCCGGGTATGGGGGAACATATTGTTGTAAAAAAAACATGGACACCCCAAACGCTTCAAGAATTTACTTTAAACCACATGGGTTCTACGATGGGATTTCGAGTAGAACCGCCGAAAGATGGAGAAAAGAAGTATCTAAGTAAATTGGGTATGGATATCAAAACAAGTATACAAGGGCTTTATTTAGTAGGTGGCTGGTCTCAATTTGGATTTGCTACGGCTTCTGTTGTACAATCAGGAAGGTTTGCGGCATATCATATTCTTAATAAGGAATTACCAAAACAAGCGATATCGAAAATAACAGACAGGGTTATTTCTTTTAATAAAAAAGTGGGTGATTTTAATAATGCTACTATTGAATAAAATGGTGAATGTACACCAAATTGCAAAGCATCATCCACATGCTGTGTTGGCAAGAGATATATTAGAATACTATGGATACGAAATGCCACAAGAGATTGCCTATGGTCTTAGCATGGGTATAGGATTCGAATATATAAATCATGTAGACACACGTTTGACATCTGACTATAAGTTGGACAATCTATATATTGGCGGATTTTTTTCACTTGATCGAAGAAAGATTGCAAATAATCTGAGGATATGGCTTGATATATATCGCTTTGGAGATGATAGTAAGGAAAAAGGCTTTCAATATATTTATAACTATCTAAAAATGGGCCGACCGATCATAGTTGAAGTTGATATTATTTTGTATCGAGACTATGTTAGTTCATATGATTTTGGCTCGACTTTTCTCTTTGGATTTGATGTAGAAGATAATATTTTATTACATGGTTATAATATAACGGTAATCGGATATGATGAAGAGAAAAATGAATGCATTTGTTTGGATCCCTATATAGATGAGTTAATACATATACCGAGAAGCACCTTTGATGAGATGTGTTATTCCCAAAAAGAAAATATACATATAGAAGGTGAAAGATCCTTAATTGTAGTACCTCGACATAAGAATGTTATTAATTTGGAAATTGCTATTATAGCTAGTATAAGAAATAGTATTTATGAATTTTATAATCCATATATCATGGGAGATAATTATTTTTTGGGGAAACAAGGATTAATTCAGTTTATTGAAGAGTTCTCTACATGGAAACAAAGATGTAGTATTTTGCAACTGAAAAAGAGCATACAAATGATATATTTTAATTCAGAAGTAATTGCAGGACACACGGGTCTATACAGAATAAAATACAGTGAATTTTTGGTTACATCAAGTAAAATAACTGGGAATGATACATTATTAAAAGCAGCTAAATGTTACAAAGAGCTTGGAGAAATGTGGAGTGATATTTTAGAAATTATGTATCAAGAAAGCCTAGAGGTCACTTTTGAATTTGATAAGATAAGTAAAGTAGTTGAAGAAAAACTAAAAGTTATAATAGAAAATGAATTTGAGGCTATAAAAAATCTAAGTGAAGCAATATGTGAACCCTGTGATGAAAGAGAGGATATTGTATGAGAAAAATTATATCAAATTATCATCATAGAGTAGGTTCTCATTGTGGATCAACCTTAATGAGCAATATATTAAATTGTTATGGATATAATTATAACGAAGATATTTGCTTTGGTTTAGGAGCAGGGCTAGGTTTTTTGTATAGGAAAAGCTGGAATCCTCCTCTTTATATGGTGCTTGGTAGAGGACATGATATTGAAGATAAAGTTAGTCAGCATCTAGGTTTTTTCGCATCTACTAACATAACATTAGATAACGAAACAGCTTGGAACGATGTAAAAGAAGAGATTGATCGTAATCATCCTGTACTGGTTGATGTTGATGCGTCTGTACTTACTTATATCAAATCAAAATTTAATTTATTTGATTATGTACGGTATGGTGGACATCGTGTTTGTGTAGTTGGATACGATGACGAGAAACATACAGTATTATTATCTGATTATGCATGGAGCGAGATACAAGAAATTAGCTTGTGTGAATTTATAGAAGCAAGAAGTTCAGAAATTGGTGAATTTCCTTCAAAAAATTTAAATTTTCGTTTTTATTTCCCAGAAAAATTAGTTCCATTGGAGGAGGCTATTATTAAAGGGATAGGTTCTAACGTACATACTATGATGTATCCAACGACAAGACAGACTGGTTTAATGGGAATGGAAAAGTTTACCCGTCAAGTGACATACTGGACAATTGAGAATACGGAACAGCATGTAATGAAAAATGCATACATTACATATATGATGTTAGAGAAAGTAGGAACTGGAGGAGGTAACTTTAGGAGAATTTATTCTAGGTTTATGAATGAAGCGGGAAAACGACTGAAGGACGAATGGTTTTTTGGAATGGCAGAAAGGTACTGGGAGTTGGCTGAGATGTGGAGCCAAATCTCAAAATTACTTTTTCAGTCTAGTAAAGATATTCATGTGGGGATTTTTTCGAAGGAAAATGATGCTGCCCAACAATTACTGAATGAAGTTTATGAGAGAGAAGCCGACTGTATATATGAGTTAAAAAACAGGATAGAGAATAATTATAGTAATGCTAGATATGAATTTTTAAGATAAAGGAATGATTAACATGCTAAGTTATCATAATACAATAGTTGTAACTGGTGGAACCAGAGGGATAGGAAGAAGTATAGTAATTAATCTGTTGAATTCTGGGTACCGAGTTGCAGCGATATATAGTAACAATATGGAACAGGCTGACAGAATGAAAGATGAGATTATGAATAGCGGTATTGATATGCATAATTTTGAAACGTACAAAGTATCTGTTTCGAATTCAAGTGAAATTGCAAAGACATTTAAAGAGATTAGAGATCGATTCGGAATGATTTATGGTCTAGTAAATAATGCTGGAATAACAAGAGATAACTTTCTTATGATGATGAAAGAAGAAGAGTGGCAAGATGTTATATCAACAAACTTAGTAGGGCTATTTACTTGCACACGTGAGATTCTTCCATATCTAGAAGAGGGAAAAATAGGAAAAATTATTAATTTATCTTCCATTAGTGGGATAAAGGGGACACCGAGTCAGGTTAATTATGCTACTACAAAATCTGCAGTAATTGGCTTTACAAGGACATTAGCAGTAGAACTTTTATCCAAGAATATTAGTGTATATAGTATTGCACCAGGTTATATTGAAACCGAAATGCTCAACGCAATTCCAGCTAAAATATTGAATAAATATAAAGAAGATATTCCGATGAAACGATTTGGTGACACAGATGAAATAAGTGAACTTATTACTCTACTTATGAATGACAATATGAAATATGCAACTGGTCAAAATTTTATTCTAGATGGCGGTGTTTGCCTTGTTTAAATGTATATATAGGAAGTTATAGCAGGGAATCTTAAAACACGGATAAGTTATTGACATGGAAAAGAGTTTCACAAAACCTAATACATATATAGCGAGAAAGGGGAAAAAGGGATGCAATACGATTATATAATTGTTGGTGCTGGTATAGGAGGATTAGCCGCAGGCAATTTCTTGACAAAGTACGGAAAAAAAGTACTCATAGTCGATAAAAATGAAAGAGCTGGAGGGCAATTAACAACTTTTCAACGAGAGGGCTTTTCTTTTGATTCTTCTATTTTTCATCTGAATTCCATGGGTGAAAAGGAAATTATCAATCAAATCCTTGGTTTTTTGGGCAAAAAAATTAATTGTGAGAGAGTTTACTACGAATACAATGTAATTACAAAAGGTCGTAGGGTAAAGATTAATACAGCAAATTTTAAAGAAGACTTAATCAAAGCATTTCCCAATGATACTGATGATATTAATAAGTATTTTGTTGAAGTGGAGCGATTAACTGTTGCAATTGGTCAGATGAAGTCAATGAAACCACCTTTCAAAATGACAACTGGTGAAAAAGTAAGTTTTTTAATTGATGTTGTAACAAAAAGACGTTTGATTATGAAATATACGAGAATTGATTCTATAAAAAACTTAAGAAAATTCTTTAAAAATGAGGAAATTATTAAATTTATCTATTCTATTTATCCTGTGGAATCACTAACAGGATATTATCACATGTATGGAATTGGTATGCCTGTTTATTATCCAAAGGGGGGCATGCAAACAATAACGAATGAAATTGTAGATGTTTTTAAAAACTTTGGTGGAGAGTTAAGATTAAGTACCAAAGTTGACAAAATCATAATCGAAGATGGAAAAGCCGTTGGTATTTTGACAGCAGATAAAGAAAAAATAATGGCATCTACTGTGATATCAAACGTTGCACCACATTATACATTTGGTAAGTTGGTTGATAGAAGTCTTGCATCACCATTACTTAAAAATATGATAGACAATAGAAGAATTTTTGAGTCATTTTGTTTTGTTTACTTAGGAATGGATAAGTCTTATCAAATGAATCAGAATTCATACATAATACCTACGGAAACGGTTGATTTCTCTATTAAAAATCAGGATGCAACACCTGAAAATTGTTCTATATCTGTGATCAAGTATCCATGTCAGGAAGAGGGAGACGATTACTCCGTTATTCTAGTTGGGTTTATTCCATATGAATATAATAATTGTTGGGGAACATATGGGAAAAAAGTACATGATGCAGAATACAAAAAAATTAAAGAAGAAGTCAAAGATAAATTAATCAATAGAGCGGCAAAGATATTAGGAGACGATTTTAAAAAGAGTATTAAGGTCCAGGAGATTGCAACACCACTTAGTTTTGAAAGATACACGAATGTTGAAAAAGGTGGAGTAATGGGCTGGAGCAATATGGGGTGGAAAGTGTCACCTAAGATGACATATATTCCATATGAAACTCCAGTAAAGGATTTATATCTAACAGGACAATTTACTTTTCCATCAGGTGGTATTCCTGGAGTACTATCATCTGGTTATTATTTAGCATGTGAATTACTTGAAAAAGCTAATATTGACTTATATAGGGCTTTTAGAGAATATAGGGGGCTTATAAAATAATATGATAGTATCCAGTGAAAGTAGTTCTATTGTTATAATATCAAACAATTATAATTACCAATATAAAGAATTAGTTCAGAGTGATGTAGAAAAAAAAAATAAAATGTCATTTTTTGAAGCAAAGACAAATACAGTTGCACACATTTTCGAAAGCAGTAGTATAAAAATTGATAACTATTCAATGGGGATACCAGAATTAATGAATTATTTAAAATTTGGTGATGACTGGTATAAGAAAAATCCTACGCTCCTATATGATACACAAAACTCCCCTACTCTCAATGGAATATTCTTGACTCAATATTTGAGAAAAAATGGAATTAATAGTGAGATTATTGATAATTTTCAGTGTGAGAAGAATAAATTGAATCAATTATTGGAAAATGGAATTCGATATTTAATTATTTCTACAACCTTTATTACAGATGTTAAACCTATTGTAGAAATATGTGATTTTGTTAAAGAAAGAGACAGGCAAGTCAAAATTATTGTAGGTGGTCCGCTCATTTATAATGCGCTTAATTCAGAAAGCGTATTATGGAGTTCTAACGTGAAAAAGATATTAACAACGCTAAGAGGAAGAGCGGATTATTTTATTAATAACAGAAAAGGCGAGAAAACTTTAGTTACTGTGTTACAAAATCTGATGTCTGAACATAATGTCTTTGAGATACCCAATATCATTTATTATAAGGATGATGGAGAATATGTGTATACAGACATTGTGGAGGAAGATGGAGTAATAGATGATATCACATTAGATTATAGTCAAGTAGCCAATATAGATAAGGAAAGATATCTAAGCCTGATTACCAGTAGAGGTTGTGTGTTTAAGTGTAATTTTTGCAACTATCATGAGAACTTTCCCAAAGTAGAATTAAAATCCATTGAAGTGCTTAAAAAGGAACTAGAATCGTTGCCGAAGTCAGAATTTAAGAGAATGATTCGTCTTGCAGATGATAACTTTGCAATTTCTGAAAAGAGATTGGTTGAATTTTGTCAACTAGTCATTCGGGGGGGATATAATTTTAATTGGTCCTGTTTTGCTAGTCATCATTCAATGATGAAGATAGAAAATGTTCAATTTATGGCAGAAGCAGGTTGTAAATTAGTTTTTATCGGTATAGAGTCTGCTAATGATAGTATTCTTAAGGCTATGAATAAGAAAGTAACGGTCGAAGATTTCAGAAAAGTAATTCATAATCTAAAAGAATGCAATATAAAGGTAATAGGTTCCTTCGTAATTGGGTATCCAGGTGAAAATGAAGAAACAATTGAAAACAATATAAAGTTTATTAACGATTCTGGATTAGATTATTATCAGTTGAATTTATTTAATGTCATGCCTTCCATGCAGGTATACAAGCAAAGATATGACTATAGATTAAAAGGATTCATGTATGGTTGGGAGCATGGAACAATGGATTCAATTAAGGCAGCAGAATCCATGATCCATATTGTGAGTTCGGTTGAAACCGCATTGACATGTGGAATCAGTGACTCGAGTGTTCAAGGTACGTTGGAATACTTGTATTCAATTGGATTAGAAGAAAATAAAATAGAAAAAATGTTTCAGTACTATACCTGTTTATTGAAAGAAAATCTGAAAAATAAAAACGAGAAATCTTCTATTAAGGATAATGTGAATCTAAAAAAATTTGCAGAGCTCGTGTTAGATATGCAGAACAACAAATCAACGCAAGAGAAAGGGGTGTATATATAAATGGAGAATTACTCAGTTGCTGTTGTAGGAGGGCATTTTGATAAATTGTTTGAAACAAAGCCAAGATATAAATTTATTAATTCTGGACAAGGTACTAGAAAGATGTCTGATATTGAACTCCTTGAGCAGGAAGTTAATGCCGGAATGGATGCAGTTCAAGTTAAAATAGATGGAATAAATGTAGGCGTATTAGAGATATTAAACTACATAATGTATGGAGAGAATTGGTATAAAGAGGATATCAATAAGCTATATTCTTACCTAAAAAACACAGCCTTAAATGGAATATATCTGCAACAATTCCTAGAAAAGAACAATGAAAAAGTTTTATTAGTTGAAAACTTTATTGCTGAAAAAGAGAGATTAGGTAAATATTTAGCTGAGGTCGGGGATTCTACTAAATATGTAATAATATCAACCACTCATATGACAAGTTTAGATCAAATTATGGACATATGTCAGTATAGTAAATCGTTAAATAAAAATAGTATTACAATAGTTGGGGGTGCATTAGTACGTCAATTATTTGATCAAGATAATGTTTTGTGGAAGTTAAAAGTAAACGAAGTTCTTTTAGAATCCAAAGGTTTTATTGATGTTTTTATAGATGAAAAACATGGAGAAGACTCTTTATTGGAATTAATTCATGATAAAGAAACGGTTAATAAAGAAAAGTGGAAAGATATACAAAATATTATATTCTATGATGATAATGATGAGTTGATAAGGACAAGGATTGTTGAAGAAATCCGTAATGTTGATTCGATTACTGTAGATTATAGTAAGATTGAACATATCGAGCAAAAAAAATACTTAAGTGTTTTGACAAGCAGGGGCTGCCCACATCATTGTAAATTTTGTACATATCACAAAACATTTAAACATTTCGAACCTAAATCATTAGAAGTAATAAAGAAAGAGCTGGATTCAATACCGAAAGGGAAATATCATATTCGATTTGCAGATGATAATTTTGCGGTAGATAAGAATAGACTTATTAATATCTGTAAAATGATTATAGAAGCTGGATATGAGTTTACTTGGTCTTGTATGAGTACTCCACACTCTATTACAGAAGAGACTGCAAAGCTAATGAAAGAGTCCGGATGCAAATTGGTCTTTATTGGAGTGGAATCAGCCAATAATAACGTTCTTAAGAATATGAATAAGACTTCAAAGGTTGAAGATTATTATCGAGCAATTAAAATACTGAATGAGGTTGATATTGAAACAGTTGCATCTATTATTATAGGTTATCCAGGTGAGACGCAAGAGTCAATCAAAGACAATATTAACTTTATAAATAATTCGTGCGTAACATATTTTCAAGTGAATTTGCTTAATATTATGCCTTCTATGGAAGTGTTTCAAGAAAGGCATGATTATGGGTTGAAAGGATTAATGTATGGATGGAGACATAATACACTTAATTCAAAAGAAGCCTTAAATGAGATGATGAAAATTATCGTCTCGGCTGAAAATGCGTTAACGAATGGATTTGGTATAGCAAGTGTACAAGCAACAATTGAGTATTTATTATCTCAGGGATATATATTGAAAGAAGTACATCAGATGTTCCGTGCATATACGAAAGCAATTAAGAAAAAGGTATCTGCTTATATGGAAGGAAAAAGTGTTAATGTTGAAACAGACTTGATCCAAGAGATATCGGCAGTATATGAATTGTATATGGAGAGAAATGTGTTGATCGAAAGTTGACTTGGCTATTAGAAAACAAGGAGGAAATACGAAATGGCAAAGATGGATAAATTAAAAAGAAATTTATTAGTTATGTTTATGGATGCCTTTCGAGGTGTATCTTTACTAATGACTCACTATCCTATGCATGAACAGAAAAAAATCTTGAAAGCAGTATTAAAAAGAACAAAAGACACAGAGGTATATAGAAAATATGGCTTAACACAATCAATGAGTATAGAGGAATTCAAAAAAAAGGTACCTCTTACCACTTATGTTGATTATGAGGCATTTGTAAAGAAGATGATGGATGATAATGCAAAAGATGTTTTGACTAAAGATGAAATCGTATTTTATACAGTTACCTCAGGTACAACAAGTAAAAAATCAAAGATAATACCTCACACCAAGGAATCTTTGAGTAGACAGTCTGTGCTAACGTATGTTGCTATGGCTAATATTATTAAAGAGTTGTATACACAAGGTAAATATTTTGATAAGGGTGTTAATTTTATCTCAACTAAAAATGATGGAAATAATAAGTATGGAATTCCATATGGTTTAGGATCCTGTCAGCCACAATATTTTATGGGGAGACGGATGAAAGGGGATAATCAAAGGATTGTTCCAGCAGAATGCTGTATGATATCGGGAGAGAGATTGGAATATATCTGTTGGTTATTTGCATTAAGTTCAGATAAGGTGACTTTTTTAGCAACCATTTATCCTTTGTATATGATCTCAGCCTATAATACACTTCAAAGACGTGCAAATGAGCTTTTAACAGATTTGGAAAAGGGAACATTATCTGAGGACCTTCAAATTCCTGAAGAACTTAGGAAACAGGTATTACGCTATTTGAAACCGAATGTAAAAAGAGCAGAAGAAATTAGAAGAATCCTGCAAGAATGTGGATATATGAAACCTACACAAATATGGCCAAAGTTAACTTGTATCGTTACTGCAAGAGGTGGCACTTCTAAGTATTATGTATCACAAATTGAAGAATTATTTGATGGAATTCCAGTATTTTGTCCTACTTTTAATGCAAGTGAAGGTATGGGCGCATTTGGTTATTCTGCAAAAGACGAAATGATTACGTCTATAAGTTCCACATTTTTGGAATTTATTCCGATGGATAAAACAAATGAAGAAAATCCAGAAACTTTGCTGATAAATGAAGTTAAAGTAGGCGAATTATATGAAATAGTTTTCACTGTAGTAAATGGATTCTACCGATATCGGATGGGCGACATTGTGAAAATTACGGGTTTTATTCATAAAACACCAAAACTAGAATTTCAGTATCGTAGCGGTAGTATGTTATCCGTAGCTTATGAAAAGGTGACGGAGGATGAGATTATTGCTGTCATGTCAGACATTATTAGAGAGTTAAATCTCAAAGTGAAAACTTTTGTTGTTGGGGTTGATTATAATAAGTCGGATAAACCAAATTATAAAATTGTTCTTGAGAGTGATGAACAGTACTCAAAAGAGGTCAAAAATGAAATACTTTCCATGTTTGAAAAGGGCTTAATGAATAAGAATGTATGCTTTGAGAAAGTATTTGGTGGAGGAATGATTGCTCCTACAATATTATATTTGGTTAAAGATAAAACAATTGAGCAGTATTATTCTAAAGGTAAAGAAAATACGAATCAAGTTAAGATATCGCATATTAGTGAAAATGAGGATTTTTGGAGACATATTTATGAAGAACAAGTAGATTAAATTTGGAGGGCGTAAAGTACTTATGGGAGATTTGCGTGTAGGACAAGAAAAATTCCAACAGTATGTAGAACGTTGTAAAGAATTAGGAGTTCAAGATGCTAAAATAATTTCAGTAAAAGATGTTGTAGTGATGGAAGAGTGGGTGCGCTTTAAATGCCAATTTGGCTGTGAAGAGTATGGTCAGCATCTAACGTGCCCACCACATTTACCAGGGTTTTCTGAATGCAAAAATACAGTACTATGTTATAATAGTGGGATTTTACTGAAATTTACTGAAACAGAAACAAATAATACTATGGAAAAATACAACAACTATAAGAATAAATTAAGAAAAATTATGGCTAGACTTGAGCGACAGATATTCCTAGAAGGATATCACAAAGTAATATCTTTGCATAGTGGGCCTTGCACGTTGTGCGAAACATGTGTTATACAGGGCAAACAAATAGAGGGAATTCCTAAGTGCAGAAAATATAAAGTTAGCAGACCTGCTATGGAAGCGATGGGAATTAGTGTATTTGATACAGTGAGAAATGTAGGCTGGGAAACGAAAATATTAAATAGTTTTCATGATATCCATACCTATTATGGATTGTTATTGATTGAGTAAGAGTTTATGAAAGAAAGAAGGAAAACTATGTTAACGCAAAAACCAAAGTCAAGTACTATTAAAGTAAATAAAATATTATTGATACAACCCCCTTCTGTAACAATAAAAGGCGAACGCAAAATCTGTCAAGTACCACTAGGACTAGGATATATTAGTGCGAATGTGAATGAAGAGTATGACATAAAAGTAATAGATGCTATTGTTGAAGGCTATGATCATGAAGTCCCAATGGGTGAAGAGTATATTATCTTCGGGTTACCTTTTAGAAAAATAAGAGAAGAAATAGTTCAATATGAGCCGGATATGGTTGCGATTTCTATTCAATCAACAGCATTTTATTTAAATGGACTTGCCATTGCTAAAATAACTAAGCATATTAATAAAGATATCATTGTTTCTGTTGGCGGTGCATATCCATCTGCTGACTATAAGAAAGTTATTGATAGCGAATTTATTGACTACATAATGATTGGTGAAGGGGAAGAATCTTTTAATGAATTATTAGAAGCATTAAACGAAAAAAGAAAACTCAACGATGTAGATGGATTAATTTATAAAGATTCGAATAAAAAAGTGATAATGAATCCAAAAAGAAACTATATTACAGATTTGGACTCCTTACGCTCACCTTTTACTAAGTTACAGAATGTAGACAGGTATTTTAAAATTAATAGTGCGCATTTTGAAACAAAGTCCTCAAGAGCAACCCATATGATAACTTCTCGTGGTTGTCCAAATGATTGTGATTTTTGTACGATCCATGATGTTTGGGGCTATAAGTATCGAATGAGAAGTACTGAGAATGTATTGGAAGAAGTGGCAATGCTTAAAGAAAAGTATGACATTACAGAAATTCATTTTGAAGATGATAACATTGCCTATAACGAAGAACGTGCAATTGAAATATTTAAAGGGTTAAAAAAATTTAATATTAAATGGGGATTACCAAATGGTATTTCATTAAAAACTATTAATAAGGACTTGTTGAAATTAATGAAGGAAAGTGGTTGCTACACAATGGCATTACCATTTGAATCAGCTAGTCAGAACACATTACAGAATATTATTCATAAATATGTTGATCTAGAGCATGGGGCTAATATGGTGAAGGAAGCAACAAAACTTGGTATCGAAACCTATGGATTTTTTATTGTTGGTTTCCCAGGAGAGACAATGGAAGATATTAGACAGACGATGGAATATTCTGCTGGATTAGGTTTGACAGGTATTTATATTTTTTACGCAACTCCATTTCCGGGAACACAGTTATTAAAGCAAGTTGTGGCAAGAGGGTATATGTCAGATGATAAGGACTTGTTCCAGCTTACAATTGAGAGACCTTCCTTTGGAACAAAGAATTTTACAGTTGAAGACTTGTGGGATTATGTTGAAGGTTATAAAAACCAAATGAGGAAGAAAGGATATAATTATTTATGATAGCTACAGTAATTATACCAACCTTTAATAAAGTTGAAAGATTAAAACTGACTCTACATAGTCTGGAGAACCAAACGATATCCAAGACGGATTTTGAAGTGATTGTAATTAATGATGGAAGTGTTGATGATACAAAAGAATTTTTTGAACACTATTCAGGAAAGTTGAACTTAAAAGCATTTCATCAGAAAAATCTAGGACAGGCAACTGCACGAAATATTGGTATTCATAATGCACAAGGTTCGATTTTGATTTTTACTGATGATGATGTGTTTTGCGAAAGTACATATGTACAAAAACATATAGAGTGGCATAAGAAACATGAAAATTTTCTTGCTGTGATTGGAAGAATTCTATATGTACCGCCTGATAAATATGAAGAAGTGGAAGAAAGGCTATATCGTACGGGATTTCATGATAGTAGTTTTCTAAGTTCGTATCACAAAGAAGACCCATATATTAATATGCGAAGGCTAATATGGGAAAATGAATATGAATATGTCAAATGGATTTGTTTTACTGGGGCCAATGCATCAGTAAAAGGTGATTTATTAACACAGGTAGGAATTTTTGATGAGAATTTTTATGGGTGGGGACCTGAGGATGCGGAACTTGGTTATCGCATTTTTAAGGCAGATGTTCCATTTATATATGATGATACGATTCTGAATTACCATATGGACAAGTTAAAGAATAATACAGAAATGTATAGTGTACTGTCCAAAAATTTGAAGTATTTTAAAGATGTTAAGTATAAAAACAATATAGAAATTAACAAATATGTAAGTTTCGGAAGTTGTGGCATCAGCCTTGAAGAGTTAAATCATATATGTTCAGGAGCAGAGATAGAGTTTAACGAAGCTGGTTATAGTCAGCTCTACTATTTTAAACCACTGAACTATTTTAATAATAAAACAAACCTGGTTTAGACTAAGGGGGAACGAATTATGGAAAAGGTATATTTTACTGGTATGGGTATTATATCCAGCCTAGGAATTGGAAAAGAAAAAAACCGACAGCAGTTCTATCAAGGCACTTCAGGAATTTCAGAAGTGGAATTTAAAGATAGGCATGTACGAATAGCAAGAAATCAATCATTTGATGTGGATACATACTTTTCGCCTCGTATTACGAGACGAATGGAAGAATTCTCAATAACATTGCTAACAGCGTCAAAATTAGCTATGGAGGATGCTAATTTCAATGTAAATGATTCAGAACAGTATGGAAGTGTCTTTTCCACCTATTGGGGGCCGTTAAAAGTTACAGAAGAATTTTTTACGCAATTAGTAGAAAATGGTCCGTTGCAAGTACAACCTATGTTGTTCCCATGCCTTGTTACAAATGCATCACTTGGAAGAGTGGCGAAATATTTTGGATTAAAAGGTGTTAGTTCTTATCTAGTAGGTACTTGTTCCCTTGAATATGCATACAATTTTATTTGCAGAAAGAAAGTTCCAGGAATTTTAGTTGGCGCATATGATGAGATTTATGAAAATAATTATGCAGCATTAGCAACACACAATTTATTAAAAGAGGATAAAGAAATTGATAAGCTACCCATATTTTCCAGTGGCACAGATGGAGTTATATTAGGAGAAGCTGCTACCGTTTGCCTTATAGAGTCAGAAAACCAGATAATAGAACGAAAGTCAAGAAAGTTGGCAGAGCTAAAAGCTATAAGTAGTAGATTTTGCCCTTTATTGATAAATCAAATTAAGGTCGATGATGCTATTGAGAGATTTACTAAAAACATGAAACAGACAATTAAGAATGCAGATCTAAAGATAGAAGATATCGGCTGTATTGTATCAGCAGCAAATGGAGATCAAATAATCGATTTTATCGAACGGAAAGCATTCGTGAATGTGTTTGGAGATAGACTGGAAAATATCGCTGTTGTAACTCCGAAAGAAAACTTTGGTGAAGTAATAAGCTCAGGTTCGATTCTTTCTTGTTACATAGCAATTGAAATATTACAAACGAAGAAATTACCTCCATGTACCAAGAGATATGATGAACATGGGAGTTTTGTGGAACTTAAAGATAACCTTAATGAACATGAATCTCCATACATTTTGTGTAATTCTTTTATACCAGGAAGTAACATTAATTCGATCATAGTTGGAGCAGCTCATTAGCTGTAATAGCTGGAAAGAGATGTCGAGGAGGTAATTATGGTTAATGAGCAAAGAAGAGTAGTTGTCACAGGAATGGGAATTGTAGCTTCAAATGGAATAGGAAAAAAAGCTTTTACAGAAGCAATGTTTGAAGGAAAAAGTGGTGTGACCGAAATTGATTTATTCGATGCAAAGGATTATCGAATTGATCGGGCAGCTTATATAAAAGAAGTTAAGAAAATAGAATCAGATGAAAGAAAAGATCGTGTGTATCAAATACTAGATATTGCATGTAGTGAACTAATGGAAAGTTCAAACATTGATTTTTCAAAAGAGAATTTAGAGGAGATTGGAGTTTCTCTAGGAACCTGCCTTGGTAATGTCGATTGCATTGATAAATATATTCGTTCTAAAGTTAATCAAGATAAGAATAATAATGTAGGAGAAATTATTGATCAACCTCATATTAACCTAGCTATCTATATTGCTAACAAATACAATTTAAAGAATGTTGTTTCAGTTGTAGATACAGCATGTGCTTCAGGGACTAATGCAATTGGGTATGCGCTTGATCGTATCAAATTCGGAGATGCTCAAGTTATGGTTGCAGGAGGAGTAGATCCTTTTAGTAGACTTTCTCAAAGTGGTTTTGGTGGCCTAAAAAGTTTAAGTGTCAATAAAACAAGACCATTTACAAAAGATCGAAATGGATTGATTTTAGGGGAAGGTGGAGGACTAATATTATTAGAAGAGCTGAATCATGCAATTGCTCGAAACGCCACCATATATGCAGAAATAATAGGATATGGATTAAGTAATGATGCATATCACGAGACAACACCTGATCCTAATGGCGGTGGAGCTGAATTGGCAATTCGTAATTGTATTTTGGATGCGGAGATTTCTTATGATAGAGTTTCTTATATCAATGCACATGGAACTGGAACTGTATTTAATGATGCAATGGAATTAAAGGCAATTCAGAATGTTTTTAAAGATAGGGCGAAAGAAATACCAATTTCGACGATTAAGCCATTAGTGGGTCATACTCTTGGTGCAGCAGGTAGTATTGAGTTGGTAGCAGCAATTTTAAGTCTGACTCATGACAAAATACCCGCAACTATTAATTTTACTGAAGCAATGGAAGGGTATAAAGAATTTGATTTTGTTCAAAATACGAGCAGAGAAGAAGGCAATCTCGATGTTATATTATCGAACTCGTTTGCTTTTGGCGGAAATGGTGCTTGCATTGCGGTTGCAAAATATAAGGAGTAGGTATTATGGAATACGATATAGTTGCGGTTGGTCATAGTTTATCAGTATTAGTTACAAGTGCAATTTTAGCTAAGAACGGTAAAAAAACATTATATATTCCTATGGAATCACAAGAACAAGAAGAAAGGAAGTTGTGGAATCAATATGAGTGCTTGCGGCATCATTTTGACATACAAGGAGGTGTGTTCCAATCATTATTAGAGGAATTGGACATTTCTTCTCTAGAGTTTGATACACCTCCATACCATTACCAGATACAGATAGGAGATTTTGTGCGAAACGTACCAACTAAGTGGAAAGATTACTTTGAGGTTCTAGTGGAGACATTTCCAGAGGAAGAGGATCAGTTATTCGAATTTTTTGAATTGGTTAGGAATGTAGCAATAGAATGGGAACATATGATTACATCACCTAAAAGAATGGGATTTCGCGAAATGCAAAATATTATACGTTTGAAAGATGTGAGATATGTTGAATACATACAAACTAAATTTAAAACAGCCTTATTGCAAGATACTTTATGTATAGATGTCCCATATAGCGAAATTTCATTTGTTGCTATGGCAGGTTATCTTATGCAGATCGTTCATTCTTCCAGAATTAAGGGAGGATACAATAAATTGAAAAATGTATTTACTGTTATTATTAAAGAAAATGGCGGAGAAATATGGCAAGAAAAAAGTTTAGAAATAGATATGGTCAAGAGAAGGATTGTTGAAAAAAGGTTACAAGATACGTTAGATGTGAAGTCTAGTATATGGTTGGTAGATTATGATAAATCAACATACCATGACACGTTCATGGTTGATGCAGAATTTAATTCTGAACTACAAAACCGTTGTAGCAACGTCATTGTTTTTTTGCAATGTAAGTATGAAAGACAAATGGATGAAATGGTTTCCTGCATAAAATTTAGCCCTCATGGTAAGATTGTGTCTCAACTTCGTGATATTGAACAAGGTAATACAATAGAGGAATATCCTTTTACGCTGTATACATTAGGAGAGAAACAAGAAGATAAAACATATGAATACGTAATGGTTATACCAGTTAACCAAAATAGTAATAGTGCGCTAGTAACTCGAATCGTTAGAGAGTCGATTTTACGCATAGAAGAAAAATTTAAAAGTCAGAAACTACATATAACAAAAAGACGTATATTTAATCAATTAGAAATTCAAGAGTCATTGCATTTATATCGTGGAATCCAATCACATTGGGCATATAGTCCGGAAGAGATGAAAAAAAATCCAGTTAATAAAATGGGAGTATATGAGGACTTATATATGTTGGGAGATTGGGGGGAAGCGTTTATACCATGTAGTATAAATGTTTCGAGACGAATACTGGGAAATGGCCTCATTGATGGGAAGGAGCAATGATTTGAAAGACATAGTACTAAAAGCAGATAATATATCAAAATCTTTTAATATGGGAAACGCAGAACACAATGTTCTAAGGGGCATTAATTTGGAAATATGTTCTGGAGATTATACTGTGATTATGGGAAGTTCTGGATCTGGTAAGTCAACATTATTATATTCTTTGAGTGGAATGGATCAGCCTACAAGTGGGGAAGTCACCATTCTTGGGCAAAAAATAAATAAGATGAAAGAAAAGGAACTTGATTATCTGAGAAGAGAAAAAATATCAATTATTTTTCAAGGGATACATCTTATACCGGAATTGTCTGTTTACGAAAATATTGCAGCTCCAACATATAAACTTAAAAGAAATAAAAGTGAGCTAAAAGCCAAGATTTTGTCTTTGCTTCAGGAAATGGAATTAACAGATCATATAGATAAATATCCATCTCAACTTTCTGGTGGACAAAAACAAAGAGTTGCCATATGTAGATCATTAATCAATAATCCACATATTATTTTTGGAGATGAACCAACAGGCGCACTTAATTCATCGCAGGGGCAAGAGGTATTAGATATCTTAACAAAATTAAATAGAAATGGTCAGACAATCGTTTTGGTGACCCATGATGTAAAGGTTGCCGTCAGAGGTATGAAATTACTGTATATTAAAGATGGAATTATTCATGATGAGTTGGAATTAGATCAATATCAAGATGAAGATTATGAAGAACGCTTAAAAGAGGTAAATAAATTTCTAGAAGAGCAAGGTTGGTAAAAAAATTGTTGCATGGAATAAAGCGAGGTATTTTAAATGTGGAGAAATAAGGTGAAATTTCGAAAGTTTCAAATGACAATTATGGTGATTATTGTATTGCTTAGTTCTCTTATTTTGTCTGTTGCTATTACTATATTACTAGCATCAGATAAACCGATGAAAAAGCTTATTGAGCAGACGAATGCACCAGACTTGTTTTTAGTAGTTAATACGAAAGATAGCCTTCAACAAGATACGGATGAAATTGTTCAAATCTTCCAAGAGATAAAAGATGTTTCAGAAATACAATGCATAGAGAATGTAACTAAATTAAGAGGAACTATTTATTATAAGGATGAAAAAATTACGACTACTTCGAACTATTTTATGACGTATAACGAGGGAGATTTCGGAAATCTTCATTTTTTATCTGATGTAAAAACATTGCAAGATGGGGAATGTTATATCGGAACAGCTACAGCGGACAATTATGACATAGGAGTGGGAGACTTTATTGATGTAAAGTGTTCGGACTATATAATGTCATTAAAGGTTGTTGGAATATATTCGGAACCTTATAGTGTTTCAGCAAGTTTAGGTTGTAGTCGTATATATATAAATCAAAAGCAACTAAAGTTAATTAGTGGTGACAATGTTAATTTAATTGTAGTATACGGTAACGATTCGACGAGTGATCAAGTTTTGTTTGATACCTTTACAGAAAAGAATATAAATAATATTAGAGTATCGAGTTATACTCTGAGTGAAGCAAAATTAATTAGTGAATTATCCCAAAAAATGCTTGGAGGATTTATCATAGGCTTTGCATTCATTATTCTTTTAGTTTCATCAACTGTAATTCGTTCTAGTATTATGGATAATATATCAAAGGAGTTTAAAACGATTGGTATATATAAGGCAATGGGATATTCTTCGAATACAATCATAGGTATATACATAAAAACTTATGCTTATGTATTGATAATATCTACGGTAATTGGAGCTGGGTTATCAACAATTGTTTCAAACTATATTGTAAGTAATAACTATAAATTATATGGAATTGACTGCCATATTGATTACTTGATACCACTGTCGAGCACAATTGTTTTTTTGTCTATCTATATTTTAATTGTCGTATATACAGGAATTAATCAAATCAAACATATTGAACCAGTCGAAGCTTTAACCATGAATGATCGTGTTGATACAAGTCGAGCGTCAATAAAGGGTCTGGAAAATAACTTTTCACCACTATGTCAAAGTATTAGGAAAATTGTTCGCCATAAGAAAAGTTCAGGATTATTGTTTTTAGTATTATTCATATCTTCTTATATGGTTTGTTTTTCTATAACTTGTTATTCAAATGTTTCGAAATTAGGAAACAGTGCAAGCTTTTGGTTTGGAATTGATAAATCTACATATAGAGTTTATGTAACAGACAATAATATATCCAATGAAGTATATCAATTTTTAGATGAAAAAGAGGAAGTAACTTCTATTGTCAAAGGATCATTACTTTACTTAGGAGCACAAGTATCAGAAAACGAACATAGTGTAGTAAAGGATTTGGCGTTACAATGCTATAATAATTACGAGAATAATTTACAAGGGGACATAATAGAAGGTCGAAATCCCATTGAAGATAATGAAATAGCGTTATCAAAAAAAATATTAAATAAAATGAATAAAAAAATAGGTGATTCAATAGAATTGTTAATTACAAATAAGAATGTGACATTTGAAATCGTGGGTTCTTTTCAGACGATGTTCAATAATACAAAATATGCTCGTGTCAAGGAATCGGCAATAGAATCCGTTGATCAAACTTATGGGAGTACTAACATCTGCTTTAATATGAAACGTGGTAGTGATTATTCAAAACTCAAGAAAGAACTGCTTAACAAATACGCAAATAAATTAGATGTCGAGGAAAGCGATAATTATTTGAAGGATTCACTTGAACCAATTGAGAAGACGCAAAAGATTGTATTAATTCCATTTAGTATATTGGTTATGTTAATTGGTGCTATCAATGTATTTTCTATTGTATCATTGTTGAATGTTAACAGTAGAAAAGAGTTTACTATTTATCGAGCCATTGGATATCCCGCGAAAGACTTAATTCATACCAATGAGATATATGTAACATTGAGTGGGGTATTAGCGATGATAATTGGAATACCTGTATTTATGGTTTCATATTCTAAAATTATGAATTTTTTATTCAGTATGTTAGGTATTTATAATTATCCAACGGATTATAATATACCAGTTTTGATACTTAGTCTCGTGGTTGTTATCGCAGTATGTATTTTAAGTACAGCAATTTCTTCCTCTTCTATTAAGAAAATACAAGTACAAAATCTTAATGGAGAATAGTCAGATTGATAGAGCTTTTAGAGAATTAATATTAAGCATTTATACATAAAAGAAAAATGGGTACTTAACTACTTAATAGAAAGGAGATATACAGCATGAAAATTATGTTAATAGTTCCTACAATTCATAGGGAGGGAGTTAAGCGAATAAGCCCATTTTGGCTTCCACCTTTAAGCTTAGCAACAATTGCAGGACTAACACCAGAGGAGCATGAGGTTAAGATAATTGATGAAAATGTGGAAGATATAGATTTTGAAGATCCTGTCGACATTGTGGCAATCTCGTGTTTAACGAGTCAATCAACAAAAGCCTATAAAATTGCAGATAAGTTTAGAAATAGAAAGATTTGTGTCGTGATAGGAGGATATCATCCCTCTGCATGTCCAGAAGAATGTTTAGAACATGCCGATGCAGTCATCATAGGTGAAGCAGAAAATAATTGGGAAGAACTATTAGAAGATTTCAAGAATGGTAAATTAAAATCCTTATATAAAAAAGAAAATTTTCCATCTCTTGAGAATATACCTTTTCCAAAAAGAAATTTATATCAGACAGATAAATACTTAAGCACCAACACGATACAGACTTCAAAGGGCTGCCCCTTCGTATGTGAGTTTTGTAATATTTCCACCTTCTTTGGAAGAAAGTATAGAACAAAACCAATAGAACAAATAGTGGAAGAGATTAAAACAATGAAGAAGAAAGATGGGGATTTGTTTTTCTTCGTGGATGATGAGATTACAGCTGATAATAGGAGAGCAAAGGAACTATTTAAAGCATTGATACCGCTGAATATTCGATGGTGGAGTCAAGCTACGCTTAAGAATCTGACAAGTGACAAGGAATTGTTAGATCTAGCAGTAGAAAGCGGTTGTATTATTATCGTTGCAGGACTAGAAAGTATATCTGAACAAAACCTAAAAATAATTGGGAAATTCCAGAATAATACCAACATGTATGAAGAACAAATTGCGATGATACAGGAAAAAGGGATTATGCTAAATCCAAGTTTTACATTTGGTAATGATGGAGATGATATTACAGTTTTTGATCAGACACTTGATTTTATCTATAAAAACAAAATTGCCTTAGCAACATTTAATATATTAACTCCGCTACCAAGTACAAGATTGCATAGCCGCCTAATACAAGAAAATCGTATATTAATTGATGATTGGAGTAAATATGACATGGGGCACTGTGTATTCCAGCCTAAGAATATGACGAAAGAAGAATTGGAAGAGGGTTTCAATAGGATTGGGAAAGAATTTTATTCCATAGAAAGCATCAAGAAGAGGCTTGAGTTTGTAGGAAAGGATAAAAAGCAATTAATATTTGGCTGGAACTTAGGATATAAACGATTACTGGATACGTTTGGGGTGTTGATGTAAGAAATGGATATGCTAAAAAAAATTGTAATGAGTAGCAATAAAATTATTCCGAGGCCTAAATATTCACTTCCTCATATAGATAGTTCTATCTTAGTTTTAGCGCCACATTATGATGATGATATTATTGGTTGTGGTGGTACCTTGTATCAATACAAAAGGTTAGAATATGAAATAAATATTGTGTTTTTTACCGATGGGAAAAGAGGCACCATTAGAAATACTATGGATGAATCTATTTCATCCATCCGTTATGAAGAAGCAAGAGAAGCGTTAGCTATACTTGGAATACAACAGGAACATATTTATTGTATTGATTTGGAAGATTGTAACTTGCAAAAATCAGTAGAGCCTGGTGTAGAGCTTCTAAAGAAAATCATCGAAAATGTAAATCCAGGCTTGATATTTTTGCCATATATGTTAGATATTCATCCTGACCATAGGGCTGTGAATTATATCATGTATCAATTATTGTATGAACATTCAGAACTATTGCTTGAAAAGAGTCGTTTTGTTATGTATGAGGTTTGGACCCCATTGATACCAAACTTATGTATTAACATTACCATGGACATGGAAAAAAAATTAGAAGCATTAGATCAGCATAAATCGCAGATAGAGATTATGAGATATAGAGAATTAGTATGTTCGCTTAATAGTTATAGGGCTTGTTTAACGAACCGTGGTGATATTAAGTATGTGGAAGGATTTTATCATTGTGAACTGAAAGAATATAAGGAATTACTAGAAAAGCAAATGATGGAGGGGGGATGGTAATGAGTCTAGAAAATTCATTAAATTGTATTATATTTGGTGATTTAACGCTTCAAAATAGACACTTATGTTTAGAGATGGCATCTCACAAGTATAATGTAGCTTTTAATTATTCAGATGTAACGGAGGAGTTCTTAGAGCCTTTAGTTAAGAAGATAAAAGAGTATGGAGTTGAGGTTATCGCATATAATACGGAAACGGATAATACAGATGGAGTTAAGAATATGATGCAGACTGTGAAAGATACATGGAAGACAATATCTGTTTTAATAAACTCTTGTGATTACCAAAAAAGTAACAGTTTGCTAGATGCATCATATGAAGATTTTAATAAACTAGTAGCTTATAACTTGTCTAGTATATACCAAAGTAGCAAAAGTATTTTACAGGCTATGATTTTTAAACGGCGAGGAACGATTATAAACATTAGTTCTTCGTATGGATTTAAGGTATCTACAAATATAGGCTCAGCATATGCAGCAACAAAAGCTGGAATAGTAGGATTTACTAGATCCTTGGCAAAAGAAGTTGCAAGATATGGTATTACAGTGAATACTTTACTACTAAAAGAAATAGGTGAAGATATAAATTATAGTGAGCATATGGATTTAGAGGAAGTAACTAAACAAGAAATAGCAAAGGATATCTATCAAATTTGTCATTGTTCAAAAAATATAACAGGACAAGTCATCGGTTTGGATTCTGGTTATACAGATTTTATGTTCTAATCATGGAGGAAAAGCATATGAGAGTTGTAGTTACTGGTCTTGGAAGTGTAAGTAGTCTGGGTAAAAATACAGAAGAATTTTGGTCCCGATTAATAGCGGGAGAGATAGGAATTAAATCATCTATAGAGAGGAAATTTATTGATGCAGGACTTAGTGAGGGCGGATTTATTAATCAAATCGATTCGCTGTCCATTGAAGAGAAAGAACTAGATAGAACGATTCAACTGGGGTTAGTTGCAGCTAGAGAGGCGGTAAAAGATTCTGGGTTAGAACTTAAGAAAGAATCACCATTTCGAGTAGGAGTTTCAGTAGGAACTTCGATTGGCGGGTATGTGGAAATGGAAGAGCATCTTCGGTGTCAAAAAGATGGAAAATCAGAAGACTCGAATAGAATGAAACAGATTCCGCCTGCTGTCATCGCAGGATTTATCTCCAAACAGTTTGGAACAAGGGGACCGCAATCGACAACAGTAACTGCATGTGCTGCAGGAGCAAATTCATTAACCAATGCACTTGATTTTATACGGGAAGGTCATTGTGATGTGGTGATTGCAGGTGGTAGTGATCCACTATCCTTCATGTCACAAACAGGATTTCATAGTATGAAAGTTTTATCTAAGGACTATTGTCGACCATTTAATAAAAATAAAACAGGAATTTTAATTGGAGAAAGTGCGGCATTTTTAATATTAGAAAGTCTCGAGCATGCTAAAAAACGAAATGCTAAAATATATGCAGAATTTAAAGGATATGGACTTAGTAATGATGCATATCATGCAACATCACCCAATCCGAACGGAGAAGGTGCAATTCGATGTATTAATAGGGCATTAGAGGATTCAAAGATAGATGTAAGTGAAATTGATTATGTAAATGCGCATGGTACAGGAACGAAAATGAATGATAGCTCAGAGCTGAATGCGATAGGTACTGTATTTAAAGAAAAAGGAGACAAATTACCTGTCATCACATCGATTAAAGGTGCAGTTGGACATACATTGGGAACAGCGGGATCGATAGAAGCATTGGCAACAGTATTAGCAATTTATCATAAATTAATACCACCTACTGCATTATTAAAAGAATCAATGGATGAGCAATATAATTTCGTGCCAGATACTGCTCTAAAAAAGGATATAAGGAATGCTTTATCAAATTCTTTTGCATTCGGTGGGAATACAGCAGCACTAATTTTTGGAAGGTATGAAGAGTGATAAGACTAGCTTTCATAGTACAAATAGGAGAGGGGCAATGAAGACATGACTAGAGTAGTAGTGACTGGTGTAGGAGTAGTTACTCCACAATGGGTATCAGCAGATGCGTTTTTTCAGGCTGACATCAAGAAAGAAAAAGATGCAGAGAATTATGTAGAAAGATTTGATGATTTTAGTGTAGATAAGTTATGCCAAGAGCATAATGTGAGAAGAAATGATTTTTTTACTAAGATTGGGTTGGCAGCATTGATACAAGCGGCAGATGATGCAGGTTTAGCACCAAGTCTATATGAGCAAGAAAGAGCAGGAGCAGTCGTTGCTACTACATATGGACCTCTAGAAACCATACGGGATTATTTGGAACCAGTAATAAAAAAGGGTAATGATTATGCAAGTCCTTCTCTGTTTTCAAATACTGTAATCAACGCATCATTGGGGAAGTTTTCTATAGATTTCAAATTGAAGGGTACAAGTTCGATGGTATGTGGAATGAATCCTGTTATGAAGGCTTATGAAGAACTTAAGAGTGGAAAAGCAGATGTAATATTCGTTGGAGGTATCGATTGTCTTTTAGATGAGATAATAGATAATTGCAATTGGAATAAACAAAAGGAAAATTCATGCACGTTGAGTGAAGGGGCTGGTTTTATGGTTCTTGAAACACTTGAGCATGCAAAGAAAAGAAAGGCGACTATATACTCTGAAGTTGCTGGTTATGGTTGTGCATCAGATCCATTACTTCTAATGGACATAAACAAGGTAGATGGAGATTCACTTCGTTATGTAATGGAAAGGGCCATAGAAAGTGCGCAATGTTCTTCTAATGATGTACAGATGATTGAATTACTAGCTAATATTTCCGAAGTTTTTTCAGAAGAAAAAAGAGCTATTGATGATTTGTTCAAAAGTAATGATTTAGATATTAAAATTGAAAAAGGAAAAGAGATTTATGGAGAGTCCTTTAGCTGTTCAGAAATCCTGGCTATGATTCATGCAAATCTTGCTTTAAAAAAGAATAAAGACCTAACAGGGTATGTGATGGCAAACTCCATGCACATAGGAGGTAATGTATATTCTATCCTATTTGAAAAATTTCAGGATACTTCTTTATGAAAATATCTACTCAAAAATATCCAATGAACATGGTTGATCAGTTCGAACAGAGAGAAGGTGAAGAGTTTGATATAGGAAGAAAGAATTGGTCTAATGATAGTTTTTATACAATAAGTCAAACAAGTCCGAGCATAATCCTTGAGGGGATGGGGCAGACGGCTGAACATAACATAAGAGATAGATATTATAGTGAGGAGCAAATCGTGAAATTATATTTAGCTGGATTAAATGAAGTTGTATTCAAGGATAATGAGAGAGATTATTTGCGTACTTACTATATAGTGGATAGCATAAAAAAGATGGGAAAGATATTTGTTTCTAGTGTAAAAATGCAAGGTTGTATCAGTAATCATGATACATGTTTTGATATTGCACAAGCTATTATTATTCATAGTGTTTAATTAAAAAAACTATTAAGTAAATAAAAATTCTATTTACGAAGGAGATAACGTGTATGAAGATTTTATTTGTTTTTCCATTTTATAAGAAGCATATTGATGATCATCCCAATTTGGAAAAAGATACAAAGGGATATTTCTGGGGTTCAAGCCACCTCCCTGGATTAGGAATACCAATTTTAGCATCATTAACCCCAAGTGATATTGAGATAGAGTTTATTGATGATAATTATAACGATATAAACTTTGATATGGATGTATCATTAGTTGCAATTAGTGCATTTACACCACAAATATCAAGAGCATATCAAATTGCTACTGAATTTAGAAAAAGAAATGTTCCTGTTGTTCTGGGAGGAAAACACCCTTCTATATTTCCAGAGGAAGCAATACAATATGCTGATTATGTTATGGTAGGTGAAGGAGAAGGAATTTGGCAACAATTCATTGAAGATTTTCGAATGAATAGAGCAAAGAAATTATATAAGCATGATTCACCAATTGATATCACGAAGTGGAAACAGCCAAATCGAAGAATATTCAATTTTGATAACTATCCAACTAAAGCAACTCACCTACAGATTATGAGAGGATGTTCAATCAAATGTGAAACATGTACCATACCGACATACGAAGGAACAAAATTTCGTCTTAGAAGTGTGCAAGATATCGTGGATGAAGTCAATGGTTTAGAGCCAGAGATTGGTAGAGATTGGTGGATTTATATTGCCAATGATGAATTACTTTCAAGAAGAATACCTCCCAAATACGTAAATGAACTTTTGGATGGTTTAGCATCGACAGGAAGAAGATATCAATTAAGCACTACATTGTTTTATTTAAAGAGTTATTATGACTATTATCCTGATATATTAGATCGTTTATATCGAGCAGGAATTCACTCTCTTTATTTTGTATATGCAGTTAATATGAGTAAATATAATATGCCTGAGGACTACATCATGAAACTATATAAATGGATGTATAGTGATGAGTCAGTTGAGTTTATTTATAAACTTCAAGATAAGGGTATCGATAGTATTTTACCTTCTGTATTCTTAGGTGAAGATTTTCACGATAAATCTACATTTGATACAGTATTAAATTATTTAGATAGAAGTAAAATCAATCAAGCAGAGTTTACTTTACACACACCATATCCTGGAACATTGTTCTTTAAGCAATGTCAAGAAGAGAAAAGATTGTTACACACGGATTGGAAATATTATAATTCAGCAAATGTTGTTTTTCAGCCAAAGCATATGAAACCAGAGGAATTACTAAATGGGTTCTATTATTGTTGGAAAGAATTCTTTAAGGATAAGTCTTTTGAAAAATTTGATTTAAGTATCACAAATGATAGTTTTATGAATGGTGAATACTCTAAGCTGAGACAAAGAAAACTAAGAGAATTGGAAGGTACAAACCAATGAAAGTTTTGCTGATTAATGGGAGCCATAAAAGTATTGCAGCGGAAGACAGAAACAGTTGGGTAAAATATCTCATCATTAAGTTTACACGAAAAATGAAAGAATTATATCCCACTGCAGAAATAACAACCATTCGCCTACAGGATTATACTACTCTTTTTTGCACAGGTTGTGGTGTATGTGTTGCACCGGGAATCAGTTGTCCTCAAGATAAAGAGGAGGGGGATCAGGTTCAGGAAATCATGGAACGGATGGAAGATTCGGATGTAGTAATATTAGCGACTCCAGTTTATTGTATGAATGTTACGGGAAGAATGAAAGTGTTTTTAGACAGACTAACGCACTACTTTTTTCAGCCAAGGATGATGGGGAAAATTGGTGGAACTATTATATCTTCAGGAGGTCTGGGAAACAAAGATACTTCAGAATATTTAAAGAACATCCTATTAACAATGGGTATGGAATATGCTGGTGAGATGGATACCGAAGTTATAAAGCCAGACGATGCAAGTGCTACGAAACTTGTAGAACGTATTATTGATATCTACGAAAAAAGGGCGAGCTATGAGCCAACGTCAGAAGATAAAATGATTTTTCAATCAATTCGAGATAGAATTGTAAACAATAAAGCCAGAACAATGAATAATTATGAATACTGGAAGGAGAAAAGCATACTCGAAGGAGAGTATTATTATTAAGAATGAAAAGCAAAATATTAGTTCAAGGTTGTGGATTCCCGAATTTTACAGGAACATCAACATATGTTCGATTAAATGAACGTCATATAGTGGTTGATACTGGAGCTCTAAACCATAGAAATGAGCTGTTGGATAACTTAGTATCTATAGATGTGTCTTGTGATGAGATAACAGACTTAGTAATAACACATATGCATATGGATCATTTTGCAAATATGGGTTTGTTTATGAATGCGACCATATATTTAACGAAACGAGAATATTATTTCCATAAGTTGGTCTTAAGGAATAAGGAACTTGGTGGGAAAAAGCAAATTGTGAAGATGTGGAAGAGCATGGAAAGTTGGAGAACAGTTGCGGATAATCCACTATTATCATCCCAAGAAGATGTTGTATATGACACAATAAGGCCGTTCACAGACGATGAATTAAATCGAATTAAAATTATTGATTTTAGTAAACCAATAGCAGAAGGAATTTATCCAATTGAATGTGTTGGACACTCCTATGGACATATGGCTGTTCATTTTCAAGACCATGAGGAACATATTGTTGCAATTGGAGACGGATTACCGAACAGACGTTGGTTTGAGAGAGTTCAAAGTGGAACCTTAAGTAGGCATAAGGAAATAGGGGCGTATAGAGCTAATATAAAAAAGATACAGGAGATAGGAAGATGTATTGTTATTCCAGGACATGATAGCCCTTTTGATTCAGAAACACTAGAGTATATAAATTTATCAAAGCAATTTTAGAAAAACCCAGAAACATAAATTCACAAATTTATAATCTTTAGTCAGAGAAAGGCAATAATATGAATGAAGAATTAAGAACGAAACTAAAACGAATACATTGTCCAGGCTTGTATTGCGAAACTGCTATGATTCGAGATGTATTGGAGTTGTATGGTCTGAGATTGTCAGGAAATGAGTGTCTTGGATTGGCTGGCATCTTAGGGTTTGCATTTGTAAGGCCAGACTCACATCTGTTTGAATTACCTCATTGTAGTGTAACAGGTATACCATATAATGCAATTGTTCCATTAATGGTAAATCTAAATCTACAATATGCGAAATTCGAGAATCAGACTTTTGATGATGCTGTAGAGGGAATTAAGTATTATCTGAAATCTAATATACCTGTCATAATTCGCGTGGCATATAATCAGTACTATTCAAAAGTGTTTAAAGAACAGCAACATGCTACAGGAAATCAAGGTGCGGAAAATATCTTTTCGGTATTCTCAAACTATTTGCCATATAATACAGGAACTCACTATATTTTGGCAATTGATTATCATGAAGAGAATGATACGATTGAATTTGTGGAGAATTTGTTCCGAGGCAGCTATGAAATGAATATGGAAACTTTAAAGAAAGCAATGAATAGTGGGCAGAAGATGTGTGCAGAGAATGAGTGGACAGTTATTTATCCATTTGATAACGTCTCAGTGAATCATGGACATGTGTATAAATCACTTCGTAGGATTGTAAACGGGATGGAAAGCAGCATTGATTATAATAATGAAGCTCAGAATGGATTATTCGGTCTAAAAGAATTCATAGATGATTTTTTCCTGTGGGATAAGAAGTTTGATAAGCAGACGCAATTGGAGAACATGGCATTGCTATTTTTATCAGGTGGGGGCATATATAAAAAAGAAGGTTTCTACCGCAACTCCTTTAGCAAATATCTTGTAGCTGCAGAAAAGATAACAAATGTTTCTGAACTTGGAGATGCTTGTGCCTTATACAAGAACTTAGCCACAAAATGGGATACTTTCTTGGGCTATATAAAGTTTACATTAAGTGATTCAATGGGGGATATCTATTCTGACCATGTAAAGAGTTTACTAGATGATATTTATGATGATGAATCTAAAGGAGCAGAGCTACTTAAAAGATCTATGAAAAGGATGTGGTAGATTGAGTGAGATACGAAATAAATATGTGAATTCTTCTGCTTTACAATATTATTTGGAAAGCTTACATATAACTTGGACAGAAGCGTTATGTTTTGGGATAGGAGAAGGTCTCGATTTTCAATACATAAATTATGAAAATGACAAAAGGATATTGGTACATAAAGAAGATCTGTTTCTTTGTTTCTGTGAAAACATGTACTTTGACTTGAAGACGATATGTCTAGTAGGAGAAGGAAAGAATTGTCTTAAACTAGTAAAAAACATGTTAAAACATAATTGTACTGTTCCAATTCTCTTCTATGATAAAGAAACTTCCAGAAAAAGAATCAAATTCTTAAGTAGGATTTTGTCCGATGAGGAGATAGAAGTTTTTGACGTATATTCGCAACAGTTTATTAAGTACAAAATAGGAGAAGAAAATAACTTACTAAATGACAGTGAACTATTACATCGTATTCCCCTTGCTTATATTATATATCCAAGAGTAGAACTCTTAAATATAGAGCATATGGTGGTATGTGCAATCAAAGATAATGCAGAGAAGATGCTTCATCCATCGAAGCTTAGTAGAGGGATACAAGGTATGGAAACGTGCCTTTGCGACTGGGAAAAACAAGATAAAATAGATATTTATTTCCAAAAAAACAATTGGTTTGAAATTGAAACAGGTCTATTAAGAGAGTTTTATGCAGATTTCTTAAAGGAAGCATATGAAATAACGAAATTAGAAACAATTAAACATTTAGAAACTGGATATAGAGAACTGGCATTCAGGTGGAAGTGTGTCATCAGTCATGATGGAATTCTACCGAATCAGAACAGAAACACAATATTGCGAGAGATTATAGAAATGGAGCGAAAACTTTGTGAGGAAGCAAGTAACCTAAAAATGAACTGCTGTGAAAAGAGTGGTTAGAAAGGTGCTGTTATGAAACATTCTCAAATTACAAATTACTATCGAGAGGACTGGGTAGAACACTTTAAACAGCTATGTTATGGTTCATTACAATCAAGAAGTGCTGGTCGAGGTAGAATACAATTTTCTGGCTGTCATAGTCTATATGGAGATAAGTATGACTCATTCGCTACGATGGCAAGATTTCTTCCACTTTTAGGATGCTGGCTTCGTAATCCAAACAATCCTAGAGTATTTCAATATAGAGATTTGACTATCGATGTTGTATCCATGTTTCAGGAGGCCTTCTTAGCAGGAACAGGAGAAGGAGAATCAGACTATTGGGGAAAAATGTATGATAGGATTTCAAAAATAGTAGAAGTGAACGATTTAGTCTGGGCATTGTGGCTTGCAAAGGAAACTGTTTTAGAGGTATTTACAAAAGACCAGCTTGATCAGATTTTTGGCTGGATGGATCAAATATATAATAAAGTCATATGGGATAATAATTGGAGACTGACGTCAATATTAGTACATTTGGTAAAACTAAGTTTTGGCTATATAGATTGTTATGACATAAGCGATGATGTGGAAAGTATCGAGAAAATGTACCGTGGAGACGGATGGTATAGTGATTCAACAGGAGTTGCCACCTTTGATTATTATAATGCATGGCAGCTGCATTTTGGCACATTGATCATGGTAGAAGTGGGAAATGATATTCTGGGAGAAGAGTTATGCAATCGTTATAAGGATAGAACACGGACTTTTTTAAAGAGTTTTCCATATTTTTTTGGTAGTAATGGTGCGCATATCCCATTTGGGCGCTCACTGTCATATAAATATGCTGTACTAGGGACTATGTTGTTAGCAAGATATATAGGTATTTCACCATTAGAACCAGGTCTTGAAAGAAGGATAGCAAGTGGAAATTTAAAATATTTTTTAGAAAATGGCTCTGTTAATGAACAAGATTTTTTAGAATGTGGATTCTTGAAAGAGCCGAAAGAAAAATATGAAGTATATATGTTTTATGGATCACCTTACTGGTGTTGCAGAGGATTACTATGCTTAATGTTTGATGAAGAAAGTGAATTTTTTTCAGCAGATGAATTAGAACTTCCAGTAGAGAAGTCAGACTTTATCTATCAAATACCTTCCTGCGGTTTTACTTTGATTGGAGAAAAAAAGACAGGACATGTTCAAATGTTATGTTCAAAGAATTTCTCACAATTACTGAAACGTTCGGAGCCATTTTATTCAAAGTTCATGTATTCTTCTCATATGTATTTTAATTATGTATTTCAAAACGGGAAATTCCCACGAGATAGTATAATTTACTGTTACGATTCAGATGGTGATTATATGCGAGTGAAAGAAATATCTAATAGTAAAAATGAGGATAATTATATTTACCGTGTTATGATTCAAGGAAAAGATAGATGTAAGGATACTGTCACCATAAAGAGTTATGTTATTTATTCTGGTATTTTTCAAATTCGATTACATGAATTAGAAAATACAGTAGATGGGGTAAGAGCGGAAGAAGGTACCTATCCAATAGAACAAGTTGATAGTTGTAATATAGAAATATCTTCCAATTGGATTTATGCATCCAATGAAAAAGAAACAATTTATATTGAAAATGCATATGGGTATGAAAAGGCAATGATTCAAAATGATGAGGACCTTAATTTGGTATATCAAAAAGATCTCTATTTAATGCTACATACGGATAATGTAGTAAAGGGTAGATATCATTGTGCATCCATTTGCGTGGGACAACCTGATAAATTATACCTTGAGGAAATCCAAAGCCAAAGACCAAAGATAGAGTTTTTTGAAAAAGAGAAGGCTTTTCGAATTAGTCAGAATGAAAAGAGCACAGTATTTCGATTCGAGTAATAAACTAGTATCTTAAAAGGAGTTGGTGAAAATATGAACATTAATGAAATTATGGAATATTTGCCACATAGGTATCCATTCCTATTATGTGACAAAATATTATCAATTGATTATGGTAAATCGGCGATAGGTCTTAAAAATGTTACATATAACGAACCATATTTTCCAGGTCATTTTGCAGATGAACCCATCATGCCAGGGGTGTTAGTGTTAGAATCAATGGCGCAAATTGGTGGATTTGTATTTTGTGATATGAGTCATGAGGAGAAAGTTCAGTTAAAAGCACTCATTGCTCGATACGATAAAGTGAAGTTTATTAAAAAAGTGATACCAGGAGATACAATGATAGTAGAAGCTACCTTTTTAGAAAAGATAAATTCTTTTCGAAAGGTTATGGCAGTCGCTAAGGTGAACAATATGAAAGTTGCTTCTGCCGAGATAACTTATAAGTTCGACGACTAGTAAGGAGTGAGTGAATGAATTTTTGTATGTATATAAATGGTGAATTATGTAGTTCTAGCAACAAGGAATCTGTTGTAATACATTCACCATTTCAAAACGAAGAGTTAGGAGAATGCCCAGTTGCTACTTATGAAGATTGTGAAAGAGCAATTGCAGCAGCTCAATATTCACATAAAGAAGGTGTTTGGCGTAATCTTTCGATGGAAGAAAGGACGAATAAACTCACACAATTACTTCAATGTATGAAAACCCATATGAAGCAAATTGCAGAGATTGAAGCAATGGATATAGGTATATTAATAGCATCAGCACAATCCAATATAGAAGAGGCTTTTATTAATTTTGAGAGTTATCTTACATCTGCCTGGAAAATAAACTTGAAAGAGAAAGTGGAAAGTAATTATAGAGAGACTGGAGCAAAATCATGGGTTATTCGGGAACCTTATGGTGTATGCGGAATTATACTTCCATGGAATTATCCTTTTGACATTGTTATAAACAAACTGGTTCCTGCACTACTTATGGGAAATACAGTCGTGATAAAACCATCGTTATTAGCTCCTTGTTCGTTATTGTATTTGGGAGAACTACTTGAAGAGATTCAATTTCCTAAAGGAGTTATAAATATTGTATCAGGTGGTGACGAAGTTGGAAAATACCTTGTGGAAGACAAGCGTGTTAAATTAATTAGCTTTACTGGATCTACTGCAGCGGGAAAGGATATTTATATAAAATCAGCAAAAACATTTAAGAAGTTAATTTTAGAATGTGGAGGGAATTCGCCATTTATCATATGGAACGATGTAAATATTAAGAAAGTAATTGAATCTTTATTAACCTCAATACTACCGCATAGTGGACAAGTATGTGTTGCTTCAAGACGCGTTCTTGTTCACGAAGAAATCTATGATAAGGTTGTTAAGTACATTAAGGTTAGAATGAATTTTGTTCAATACATAAAAGATCGTAGTGAAGAAATTAACTTATTTCCTATAGAGCCTATGATTAACGAAGAACAAATGTTATATATACATGGACAAGTGTGTGAAAATATAAAACAAGGAGCAAAGATTGAATGTGGTGGTGAATATATTCTTGAGGGAAATGGAGAGTGCTTTTATAAACCTACATTGTTAACCAATATATCATCAAATATGAGTGCTTTTCAGGAAGAAATATTTGGACCTGTTTTAGCATTAATTAAATTTAGTGATGAAACAGAGGTAGTGAATTTGGTGAATTCATCGGACTACGGTTTAACATCATCCATATGGACAGAAGATATGGAAGTTGCTCAAAGGATAGCGAGGGAGTTACATTGTGGATCAACATATATTAACACCACTTTATTTGAAACACATAATGATTTTGCTCCTTTTGGAGGATATAAATTAAGTGGTATGGGCCGAGAGCATGGCATTTATGGTCTTTATGAATATGTTCAGATAAAGCATTTATTAGTTAAGCAAAATGAGTAAAGGTGGATTTGTGCTATGTTTAGTGTATCTAAATTTCTAGGAAGTCTTATCAGTTTGAAAAGGAATGAGAAGAGAAGTTACAAATCAATTGTCAAAATACGAGAGAAAAAGTTAAGAGCAATGCTTAAATATGCATATAAAAAATCTGAATTTTATCGAGAATTATATAGTAAAAATGGTATTCAATATGAGAACCTAAATACAATTGCAATTGAGGATATTCCTAGTATTACGAAAAAGGATATGATGGATAATTTACAATCAGTTTTGACAGTAAAAGATATTACTGCAGAAGAAGTTATGGACTTTGCTCATAAATGTAAGGATCCAAAGGTTCTACTTAAAAATAAGTATCAAGTAATACATAGTTCAGGAACTACAGGTTCTCCAGGAGTGTTCTTATATAATGAGGACGAGATGTCAATTGCTTTTAGTTGTAGTTCAAGAATGCATAGTATCAATTATTTAAAAAAAACAAAAGTTGCATATTATGCGGGAGTAGATGGTAGATTTGGTGGTGTATCGCTGGTTCGATTTGGGCAAACGGATTTCTTTAAAAAGTTTTATGATGTCTGTTTTTTGGATATGAATGAGCCACTTGAAAAAACAATACAAACGCTTAATGGCTTTCAACCAGATATTCTGATTGCATATGGAACTGGTCTTTCTATATTAGCTACATGTCAAATGGAAGGACAATTAAATATCCACCCGAGTATACTAGAAAATGGTGGAGAAGGACTAACAGAAAAAGATTGTGAGTTGCTTAAAAAAGTTTATAATGTTCCAATAGTAAATATGTATGCTGCATCGGAAACATATTATTTGGGCATTGGAAAAGATGAATACGATGGAATCTACCTGATGGATGATTTTAATTATATTGAAATTATGGATGGCTATATTTTAGTTACAAATCTTTATAATCATACTCAACCAATCATTCGTTATCGTATTAATGATAATCTTACTTTAAAGGAGGATAATAAAAAAATCCTACCATTTCGCTTAGTCGATAATCTAATAGGACGGTCCGAAGAATTGTTATGGTTTAAAAATGAAACGGGAGAAAGAGATTATATCCATCCTTTAGTATTAACTGGTATTAGTATCGAAGGATTAGATAAATTTCATATTGTTGCTTATAGTGAGGAGCGGTTTGAACTACTTGCAATCTTACAAGAAGATGAGGAGCAAGAAAGAATATTTGACCAACTAAAAAATGGTTTAGACAATATATTAATGCAAAAAAAAATGAAGAATGTTTCTTATGAAATCAAGAGAATTTCATATCCTATTGTTGATGAAAAAACCAGAAAATATAAAATGATTATTAACCAAGTAAAAAAGTGATATTAATAATGATAAGGGAGAAAAAGTAAATGCAAAGATATAAAAAGATTCAATTAATCTCACCACCATCTAACCGTACAGTAGAGGGACAACAGAAATGGGTAAGATGGGCACAACCACTGGGAATTATGTCAATCGCAACTTATTTGCAACAAAACATACCAGAACTAGAAATAGAAATTTTGGACTTTGACTGTATACTTGATATGGATAAAGAAGAAGATAGAGCTCAAGTTGGAAATGCGGATGTTGTAGGATTGTCAATTACATTTGCACAAGTTGATAAAGGGCTTGAACTTGCACGTTTGGCAAAAGAAAGAGGTGCGGATGTAATCATTGGTGGAAATATAGCGACTTCTTTAAATCAAAGACTATTAATATATCATACATATGTAGATTATTGTATTTGTTATGATGGAGAGGACGCATGGCTTGAATTAGTAAAAGGGACTGAGTTATCAAAAATACCGAATTTAGTTTATCGTGAAAATGGATTATTTCATCAAAACAATTATGCAGCAGTAGATTTAAGAAGACTACCAATAATTGATAGGAGCTATGTAAACTTCAAAGATTATTTTAATAATACAAAAGATGCGGATTATAAACCAATGCCATATTTTGATCGTCCAACTAATATGTATTCCTTGAAAGGCTGTTCATGGAGAGCTCAAGAAGGTGGTGGATGTTATTTCTGTAGTATTCATGATAAAGGCTTGAGATCAAGATTACCACAGCAGATATGGGAAGAACGAAAGATGTTAGTGGATAAATATGATGTGAATTACATTTGGGATCCATCGGATAATTTTATAGCAGATCCACAATGGTTTCAGGAATTATATGATTGTAGACCAAAAGACTTTTTTTTACCTTTTTCAAACTATATTCGAATCGACTTTGTTACGAAAGAAAGAGCAAGGATGTTACATGAGATAGGTTGTGTTCAAGTGTTCTGCGGTATGGAATCAGGAAGTAACAAGGCTCTTAAAGCACTGAATAAAAACATTGATAAAGATATGATTGAAAATGCTTTGAAAATACTTGGTGAATACAATATTACGGTTGTATTAGGTATTGTAATTGGAGCGAAGGGAGAAACGCAGGAAACAGTTCTTGAAACATTGAATTTCATGAAGTATTTATTAGCAAAGTATGAGAATCTGGATAGATTTGAGTGGGGAACATTAGCACCATTACCAGGCTCTAAGGCATTTGTAGATGTTATGAATCATCCCGAACTACGAGAAAAGTATCAGGAGTTTGGTAAAGGAAATATTATGAGTATGTTAGAGCAGATGGTAGAAGATTGGCCAGAATATATGTGTGATGATGATATTGATTTTGATTATTTTTTATACATTCAGCAACTTGCGCAAGAGCACTTGCCATATAATATGACAAGATATCAAAAACGTGCTTGGTGTGGTACGCCGCATAAGGCCTATATTGATGATAAATTAGTCTATAGGGAGAATTGGTAAATATGACACTAATTGAATTGTTAAAGCAAAGAAGAATAGATTTTCCAGAAAAGGAGTTTTTACATATTTGGAATCGTGCAAACCAAAAATATACTTACTCGTATCAGAATATATATGAGAATTCGTTAAAGTATGCGAAGTATTTAAAAGGTAAGGGAATTAAAAAAGGTGATACGGTATTTATTATGCTCCTAACTCGTGTAGAGTTCTTTTATCTTTTTTTTGGTACTATTATGGCAGGAGGAAATCCGATTCCTGTTCACCCACCTATTTTTATAGTAGAATGGGACGATTATAAAGAAAAAATACTGCATATGTTTCATACCTCAAAGCCGAAGTATATATTTTGCTATGACCAAGTATTTCGTTCTATTAAAGAAAAAATACTAAAGGATCAATTTGACGAAAACAATATCATTATGATTGAAAGCATTCAGATTGAAGAGTCGGTAGAAGATTTCGAACCTTATATGCCACAGGAGGAGGAATGTGCATATATACAGTATACGTCTGGTACAACACATTTACCGAGAGGAGTGATGCTAAGTCACCGTGCACTTATGAATAACATAAAGGCAATTGGTAAAGCAATTCAATTATCAGATCAGGATATTGCAGTATCTTGGTTGCCACTATATCATGATATGGGCATGATTGGAAACTTTCTCACTAGCTTTTATTACGGCTGTACAATATGTTTAATTCCTACTGATTATTTCATTATGGGTCCATATGTTTTCTTCGATATCATTTCAAACTATAAGGGAACCATTATCAATGCACCTAATTTTGGTTATGTAATATGTAATAAGTATGTTACAGAAAGTAAACTAAAGAAGACAAGAATTGATTCACTAAAATATGCGCTAATAGGGTCGGACCATATTGAGTTTAATGATATGGAGGAATTTGTAGACAAATATACCCCATATGGATTAAATGAAAATACGTTTTTACCAGTGTATGGTTTTGCTGAGTCTTGTCTAGCAGTTACATTCTCAGAATTAGGTCAACCTATGTTATGGGATTATATTGACTGGGAAATACTAAACAATGAAAAGAGAATAGTAAGTTGTGATAGAGATACGAAACATAGCTTAAAGGTAATTAGCGTAGGCATTCCAATTGAAGGACAACAAGTAAAAATATGTGATGACCAAAATAATCAAATGAAAGAGTGTTATCTGGGACAAATTTTTGTAAAAGGAACTATGTTAATGAATGGGTATCACAATCTTCCTGCTGAAACAAATCAAGTTTTTTGTGATGGCTGGTTTAAGACAAATGATTTGGGGTATATCAAAAATGGATTGCTATACTATTTTGATCGAATAAGTGATGTAGTTTTGCAAAATGGTAAAATCTATCGTCCAAAAGATTTCGAACATTACTGTTGGAATATAAAAGACATAAAAAGAGGCCGCTCAGCGTTAATTGGTATTGATAAAGAAGAAGATAGTGAAACACAACTTTATTTATTGATTGAAACTGGCACATTATACAAGGAGCGATATATAGCAATTGTGGAAGAACTTAATGAAATCTATTTGAAAGAACTAGGTAAAATTCCTGATATTGTTCATGTTGTAGCAAGGGGGAGTATACCACAAACATCAAGTAGTAAGACACAACGTTACAAATGTAAGACGAAAGTGTTAGACCAAACATTTGATACGAACTTTATTTATGATAATATCAATAAAAAAGTTTTGTTTTGTAAGATTTAGTACAATATTTTACAATGTTAAGGAGAAAGTATTAACTATGAAAAAAAAATCAAGTATTATATTTAGTTTGATATTCATAACTTTTTTCATTGTATGGCTGTATTTGTTCACAAAGTATTTTGGATTTGCACTATACAAAAAGCATTATCCTATGCCAATAACAATGTTTTTTGGAGGATTTATAGCAGGTTTTACGTCAGAAGGCGGAGGAGCAGTTGCTTTTCCTGTATTTACAAAACTATTGAAGGTATCACCTCATATAGCGAGAGATTTTTCATTTTGTATTCAATCCGTTGGAATGACCTTTGCTAGTATTGTAATTGTATTAAGAAAGATTCAGGTGGATCTTAATGTAATAAAGTATGCTACCCTTGGAGGAGTTATTGGTATAATATTTGGTTCATTGTGTTTAGACCCATACATTGCACCTGCAGTTGTTCGAATTATATTTTCCATAGTGTTAGCTTCCTTTGGAATAATGATCTATATGAAAAACTTTAAACTAAAAATTATAGAGATTGAACAAATATCAAGATTAAGAAAGAATGAAATAATATATCTTCTTATGGTTGGTTTTGCTGGGGGTATTTTCAGTTCTTTAATTGGAACAGGAGGGGACTTTATCACTTTTGGTTTTGTAGTTCTTTATTTTAAACTAAATGAAAAAATTGCTACTCCTACCTCTGTCATTATTATGGCATTAGAGTCCATTTTTGGATCTTTGTTTCGATTATTTGTTGTACATGATTTATCATCAGAGGCAGTTACTTATTTTTCCTTATGTGCACCAATTGTGGCATTGATGGCACCTTTAGGATCGGTGTTGTGTTCAAAAGTAAGTCGTTTGTTTATTGTGAAATTTCTACTTTTCTTAATTACAGTGGAATTCATAACAACATTGATTATTTTTAAATTCAAATTAATGCTTGTTATACCAACAATTATAATGTTCGGAATTCAACTCATTCTATACCGCGGATTTTTTAAAGAAAAGACTACTTATCCAATTTAGATTTTAATATAATTAGAATAGTTTGCTATTATTTTAACTAAGGAGGGAAAATAATGAAATACGATGCAGCAAACTGTCCATGCAAAAGGTTGAAATGTGAAAGGCATGGAGATTGTAAGGCATGTATTGAACATCATCATACATCCAAACGAAAGTTATATACATATTGTGAGAAAGTGGAAAATAATATGGAACGCAAAAGAGAGAAGTTAAAATGTATAAAAAAGTAAATTTCAACAGGAGGGAAAGATGTTACTTTCGATGTTAAAAGGAAAGATTCACAGAGCAATAGTAACACAAGCTGAATTGTCTTATATGGGTAGTATCACAATTGATGGTAAATTGCTTAAGGAAACAGGAATTTTGCCAGGAGAAAAAGTACAAGTAGTGGATAATAATAACGGTAATAGATTTGAAACTTATACTATAGAAGGTGAATATGGTTCGGGAATTATTTGCTTAAATGGAGCAGCTGCTAGGAAGGTTTGTATAGGAGACGAAGTGATTATAATAGCGTATGCACTAATGACTCCGGAGGAGGCAAAGAGTTTCAAACCACAAATTGTATTTGTTGATTCTAATAATACAATTACTGAAAAAATTAGTTACGAGTATAATGACTAGCAGTCATTTAAACTTTTTCTATGTTTTATTCTATAGTATCGTTTTCAGGAAATACTAAAAAACAAGTGCCAGTCTGTTAAATTTCGGCGCTAAGTCAATAGTTGGGGTAGGTTTCTTATGAAACCGCCCTATTATTGTAAAGAAGCAAAATAAACCACCGGCTCTGCCGGTGTGTCCCCAGCCAGCTTTAGCTTTAAGTAAATAAATCCTATATTATAATGGAAAAATAAAAGCAGATGTATGTCAGATATAAAGACTATAAACGTAATCCATAAATCCATAAGTTCGTGTTATTTTGAATATTTTACCTCCTTTTTGATTTCATACAACAATTATTTCTAGTAATAAGCATGCCTTAAATTATTATGATAGAAGCATGATATCTACTGCACATTGATTTCCTGAGATAAATCATTGTAGGGTGCTAATATCAGCTTTCTGTCACTCTAAGGCGTTCCGACCTAGGAATATGGATAAATTAGTGAAGATTTATATTTTAACAGTATAGTTGTTAATTGTATGGGACAGTTGATACTATGTACGATTTAGTAAATGAAAGGTAGCAAGAATTAGCTAATGACGTGGAAATACAAGTGAACTAGATTGTTCGCATATAGTACTTGCCTACAACCATATATTAATAACAAGCAATTATCTTTAAGGTGTTAGATATGGACATTGATGAAGAAAGAGAGAAGATAGGTAAGTTCATTAAGGCGGGTCTTGTTGTGATGAGTATAATATTGCTTCTTGGAATCATCGGAGGCTCTGTGAAAAGGGTGGTTACTGTTTCAAAGATGCAAGATGAGCGTAAACTACCTATATATTGTGTTGACTGCTCGGAGAAGAAAGTAGCTCTTTCTTTTGATGCTGCCTGGGGGAACGAGGATACGCAGGCAATTCTTGATATATTAGCAAAGTATAACGTCCATGTAACATTCTTTATGACGGGTGGTTGGGTTGAGACTTATCCAGACGATGTGAAAGCGATTGCGGCAGCAGGGCATGATCTTGGCAATCACAGTGAGAATCACAAGCAGATGTCACAGTTAAGTAAGGAAGAGTGTAAAGAAGAGATTCAGAAGGTTCATGACAAAGTTAAGGCCTTGACGGGGATTGATATGACATTGTTCCGTCCACCTTACGGAGATTATAATAATACATTAGTAGAGTCTGTAAATGAATTGGGATATCATTGCATTCAGTGGGATGTGGACTCTTTGGATTGGAAAGATTATGGAGTGAAGTCAATTATTGACACTGTGGTAAACAATCCACATCTTGGTAATGGTTCCATAATTCTATGCCACAATGGAGCAAAGTTTACGAAAGATGCACTGGAATCTATGATTACAGGGCTACAAGACAAGGGATACACCATTGTCCCAGTATCAGAATTAATCTATACAGGTGAGTATCATATGGATCATGAGGGAAGGCAATTTAAGGATTAGTCCATTAGTTGATGGCCTGCCTGTGTTAAGTTCATATTGATTATTATGAATATTAATGATTTTCTGAACCATTTTAATTGGCGAGAATAAATTGGCTTTTGAAACTCGAATCCTATAAGTTACATGATACCGGGTCAATATGAACTGATACTGTTAATCATGCTAGGTAAAGAAGATAAGAATAATAAACGTTTGCGTGGGTATAGAAAAACAATGAATACGTAATGTCCTCAAGCCAACTAAATGTGGTTTGGGGATTTTTTTATAAACGGACGGCTTGGATGACCTAATGCTTCAGTCAGATCCAGGATTTTGTCCGCATCTCCAATTTCATTTTACCGTTTATAGAATTAATATTATCTGATCCGAGACATAAATGGTATGCATATATTTATTCAAATTACGTGAAACTATAATTCATTTTATTGAGACAAAAATAAAAAACATACCTAAATGTAAAAGTTGAAACTTGTAAATAAAAGGGGTGGCATGGTAAAATAACCAATATATTAAAAAAGATTAAATCATACGAAATATCCATTAATAGTTATCTAGGAAGGAAGGCGCTAAAGTCTTTTATTCAAACGATAAGTTATATAAAGACCGAGTTGTTTCAAAGAATACTTATTACCGTTTTCTCTATGAAACTTCTTATGACCAAATGCGGCAGCGAAGCCAGTTGTGGTGGGAGTTAACTGTCGAAGATTCATTTAAAATAATGAAGAAAATGCTAAAACGCTTAGTAAATGATGAATGGGTAGAATGATTTATAGTATAGATAAGGAGATTTGAAAATGATTAAAGTTGGAATATATGGCGCAACAGGTTATATGGGGGCAGAAGCTTTGAGAATTTTGCTTCAACATCCACAGGTAGAGGTAGTTTGGGCAACTAGCAGAGATGGAGAGGAAGCACTAAATTATCATAAGAATTTCTATAAGAGAGGTATTCAATTTACAAAGCCAGAAGAAGTGAGTGGGAAAGATTGTGATGTTGTATTTTTTTCAACACCTACTGGATTAGCAGCAGAAATGGGTGGCAAGTTTTTACAGGAGGGCTGTCGGATTATTGACTTTGGAGCAGATTTTCGTTTAAAAGACCAAGCTACATGGGAAGAGGTTTACGGATGTAAACATCCTAATTGGGAGCTTGCAAAACAGGCTGTTTATGGTATAAATGAACTTCATAAGGAAGCAATCGTCAATACGAAGGTTGTAGCCAATCCTGGATGTTTTTCATCCTCTGCTATATTAGCGCTTGCACCATTAATTAATGAAAATCTGATTGATCGTGACAAAATAATTGTTGATGGTATGTCGGGTACAGCAGGAGCGGGCGTTGATTTGGATTTTGCACTTCATCATCCACAAATGCATAATAATATTTTACCCTATAATGTAGTGAACCATAGACATTCATATGAAATTGAGCAAGAGTTGATGGGAATCTGTAATGAAAAGGTGAATATTAATTTTACTTCTTATTATGTACCAATCTCTCGTGGCATTCTATCGGCTTGTCACTGTTTTCCAATTGAACATGTTACCAGACAGTCACTTTTGGAATTGTACAATGAATTCTATAAAGATTCCTACTTTATTAAGGTTATTGATATTCCTGAGAACAAAGATTGTGCTTGGAACTATATGCCTTATCCATGGGTGTCTTCAGTTGTTTCAACGAACTTCTGCCATATCGGTTTAAGTGTGGATGAAAAACGTAATCGAATCGTGGTGTTTAGCGTTTTGGATAGTATAGGAAAGGGCGGCGCTCAGGTTGGCGTTCAAAATATGAATCTGATAATGGGATTAGATGAAAGAGAAGGCTTAGAGAATTATGGTCTCTATCCGTATTAATACAATGGTAATGTAGCAGTATTTAGTCTATAGAATAAAGAGGGGTTTTGAAAATACGGTTCGTCAAATACAAGAATATTTTGGTTTTGAACAACCGCAGGCGGTTTATAAATGGCAACGAGGAGAAAGTCTTCCTTCTGTTGATAATTTATTTGCATTGAGTAGATTATTGAATACTACAATAGATAAAATCCTGGTCGGAAACGACCAGGATTTTTTGAATTCTAAGCATTGGCTAAAGCATAGTCTAGTCTTTCTATTAAGAAATCAATATCAGATTCTTCAATTACAAGAGGAGGTTGAAAAGCAAGAACGTTACGGTGAAGTCCATTCTTTCCTAGAATGATTCCATCATCCTTTAACTGTTCTAATACTGCGTCAGTTTTTAGAGGATTAGGCTCATTATTCTCATCGCGTAGTTCCATACCTAACATCAAACCTTTTCCACGTACCTCACTAATAATAGGGTATTTATTCTTTAATTCATTTAGTTTTTTATAAAGAATATCACCAAGTTTTTTAGCTTTGTCGCATAGATTATGTTCTGAGATATAATCAAGTACAGCTAATGCAGCAGTACTTGATACAGGATTCCCACCAAGAGTAGAGGCTGATGGGCTTGTAAAGCTTGCAGCGATTTCTTTTGTAGTAGAGAATGCAGCCATTGGAATACCATTGCCTAAAGCTTTTGACATTGTCATAATATCAGGAACTACATTATATTGTTCAATTGCAAACATAGTTCCTGTTCGTGCGAAACCTGTCTGTACTTCGTCACAGATGAATAAAACACCATAACGTTTTAGTAGGCGACTGATCTCGGTGTAATACCAATCTGGAGGAGTAATAATACCACCGTTCCCTTGAATTGGCTCACATATAAAGGCTGCTATATCGTTATCTTTTTCTAAGACTGCTTCTAGATCTGAGAGAATTTGATCAGGAGAAGAGGATATAAAATATACATCGTCAGTAAGATACGGATCTGCACGCCACATAGGTATATCAGTAGCAGACATGGTTAGATATGTTCTTCCATGAAGGCTATTATTTAGGGCAATGAATTTACGTTTTCCAGTATAGATTCTCGCTAATAACATAGCACCTTCGTTTGCCTCAGAACCAGACATACAAAAAAATGAATTGTGCAAATCGCCTGGTAAAACTTCACTAAGTTTCTTCGCCAATTCTACTACAGGACTAGTAAGGTAAACGTTAGTTAGGTGCTGTAAAGAGGACATTTGGTCAATAACTTTGTTTAGTATATCTGGGTTACTGTGTCCACAGTTCATAACGGATACACCAGCAAAAAAGTCTAAATATTTTTTGCCCTTATCATCATATAGATACTGCATATCACCCTTAACAAACACAGGTGGGTTTTTATAGAAATACCCTAGACATGGCATTAGATAATCTTTTCTCATTTGTACAATTTCTTCTAAGCTATACATGACTTTCCTCCTTATAATCCTATAGCAGCAAGAGTGAAACCTGATCCTTCTTGCTTAAGTTCCTTGTATAAAGTTTCGCAAGCATTAAAGTCTATTAAAGCCTTTTGGTATACAGTTACTATCTTAATGAATTCTTCTTCGTCTAGATGGGCGATTTCAAGACGGAAATGTGATAATCCCGCTTCATGAAGTCCTTTTAGAATTGGAAGACAGCAAATATTCTTGTATAAAAGCATATGGTTTCTACCATGACAATCTTTAAAAATCGGGTGATTAAAACCAGCTTCATCCTTTAGATATAATAAAGAATCATTCTTTTGATTCACATTATCATATAGATCGTGTTCCATGTACATGACAGTTGGTGAACCATGTACAATCAATTCTGCCCTTTCTCCTGTAGTATTTAACAAGGAGATTGTTTCTGAAAGATTCGCTTCTGGTGAGATAGTATATCGCTTAAGTCCTAATTCCCCGTATAGACTCGCTGCCTCTTTATTTAGTATATTTAACGGATAATCGCCAATTAAGTTATAGTCTTTAAAAGCCCATACGCCACCTATATTGGTTGCTAATAATCCATCAACCTGTAGTCCCTTCGCCAAAATATGTGCATATTCATCGAATTGGGAATCAAAGGTCATGTGTGGCATACCAAGATAGATCTTGGTGTCACCTTTTATCTTCATAAGTTCATTGATTTCTTCTTTTGTAAATGGTTTATCGTTTAGGAATACATCCCCTGATAAGTAAATATCATCTACTTTTAGATTAAGACAGATTTTAGCTTGTTTGATATTATTTACTTTCACACTTAATCTTGGTTGTGCCGTTTGATTGATACGATGTTCTTCTAGTTGACTATTGATTTTTTGAATTTTCTCATTGGTAAGCTCTCTTTCTTCCGTTGCCGTACTAAATACTTTTCCGCTGCTATAAAGAGTACCTGTTCCTTCATATCTAGTATTAATATTGCTAAGTCCTGGTTTACCGAATGCATAGGCCGTAGAAACATCTCTTTTACGGTTTTCATAGAGAAGGGAAGAGTCTTTTGTTCGGTCATAGGAAAGCGGATCATCAATATAGCGATCAATTGCATCTGAATATGCATTGATAATCATTGTAAGATAATCCAGATCTCTCATACGTCCTTCTATTTTAAAAGACGTAATTCCACCATCAATTAATTCAGGGATATTCTCATACATAAACATATCTTTTACTGCTAGTGGAAAGTGTGGTTCGGATTCTTTATCCTCTTGCTTAACTTGGTATCCCCAACGGCAAGGTTTTAAGCAGCGTCCTCTATTGGAACTTTGCCCAAATAACATACCACTGTATATACATTGACTACCATGAGCAACACACATATCCCCATGTATAAAATATTCTAGTTCCATATCGGTTTTAGCAGATAGATATTTACTATAATTAAGGGAAGCTTCCCTTGAGAGAACGACCCTCGTTACACCTAATTCTTTAAGGGCATACATACTATTAAGATTATGAGTATTCATCATAACGGAAGAATGTACGGGAATGTTTACATTAAGTTCCTTAAGAAGTGGAATAACGCTTAAATCCTGTACGATTAGAGCGTCTGGATTTATTTTACCCAGTAATAGAAGAAACTCTTTTAACTCTTCGAGTTCATCGTTATTATACATGTTATTTACGGTAATATACGCTTTTTTTCCGTGTTCATGGGCCATTTTTACGGCCTCAAATAGTTCTTCATCAGAAAAATTATAGTTCTTTCGGTGAAGACGCATGTTTAAATTCTTTCCACCAAAATAAACGGCATCACAGCCTAGATTTATAATACCTTTGAAAATCTCAAAGTTACCGGCAGGAGCCAGTAATTCTATCGTTTTGTTGTTAAAATATCTTGACATTTTTATACCTATAATAGAGGGAGGAAATGTATATATAAGTTACCCTCTGCCACTAAAGCTCAGTAGATAGAACTAAAGTGTGACAACCCTTTCCTTAAATTAAATTTCTTATATATAGTAGCATTTTGTCGAAATAGTTTCAACCTAGAAAGGTGAATGAGAATAGTTACTCCGAATATAATGATGTAAATATATTTGGAGGTATTATTTATGAAAACTTTAATTGTATACAATCACCCTTATAACGGTAGCTTTTGTCATTCCATCTTAGAATCTGTGAAGAAAGGATTATTAGAAGCCGGTCATGAAGTAGATATAATTGATTTAGATAGTGACTGCTTTAATCCTGTTATGTCTGGGGAAGATTTACTTGCTTTTAAAAATCGCCAAGCTATTGACGAACAGACAATTGACTATGTTAAGCGATTACAACAAGCTGATCATTTAGTTTTAATCTTTCCAATTTGGTGGGAACTAATGCCCGCTATGATGAAAGGTTTCATTGATAAAGTGATCTTTCCTGGCTCAACATATGGCTATGCAGAATCAGGACATGGAATGATAACTATGCTAAATAATTTGAAGTCAACTACTGTCATCACTACGATGAATACTCCTAAATTAAAGTACAAATTTGTTTATGGAAATGCTATAAAAAAATCTTTCATAAAGGGTACACTGAAAAAAACAGGTTTCAGAGATGTTAAGTGGATTAGTTTTAATAAGATCAAATCTAGTTCAGAGAAAATTAGAAACACGTGGTTAACCAATGTAGAGAAGAGGTTTTCCAAACGTTGATATCTGTCAAACATAGATATCTGTTCGTATAAAGTATTGAATAAGATATTAGATGGAATCCTGGTCGCTACTGACCAGGATTTTTTATAAAGATGAAAGCTACTAGAGAACTTAAATCATAGTTACAAGTGTTGCTACAATAAAAGAAATTACTAAGCCTAATAAATTCCACGAAGAAAGACTAAAGGAAACAATCGAATAATAGGTTTTTCACATTAACATATAGTCAATTAGCTAGAAATAGCCGAATATTACTATATTAAGAAATTAATAATGATAGTATTACAGCTTTCGAATTTATGATAGGATGAAAAAGTATTCTTTTCCCCATATGAGATTAGATACGGGGAATAAGTTTGGTACCATACAGTTAAGAAACTTAGGCGTAGAGTTTATATAAGTACAGTCAAATAATTTTTATAAAGGAGAAACGTATGAAAGTTGGAGTGGTTTACTATCCAGAGCATTGGGATAGAGAGTTATGGGAAGAAGATGCTGATTTAATGGTAGAAACAGGAGTTAAGGTGGTACGTCTTGCAGAATTTGCATGGAGTCGTCTTGAACCGGTGGAAGGGCAGTATAATTTTAGGTGGTTAGATGAAGCTGTAGATATATTTGCGAGGAGAGGGATTGAAGTAATTCTTGGTACACCTACTAATTGTCCACCGCTATGGCTATATGAGAAGTACCCAGATGCAATTCTATGTGATGAACATGGGAATAGAGTGACTATAGGGGTAAGAGGTCACCGATGCTATAATAGTCCATCGTTAATTAAGAAGACAATCCAGATTGTCACGGAGATGGCAAAACATTATAAAGATAATAAGGCAGTTGTTAGCTGGCAGATTGATAATGAATTAGAAGCAAATCATTGCACATGTCCAGTGTGTACAGATAAATTTCGTAATTGGCTTAAGAAGAAATATACAACCTTAGAGAAACTAAATGATACATATGGTAATGTTATGTGGAGTGGGGAATATAGTGATTGGTCACAAATCACTCCTCCTCTAGGTGATAGACAAAGTTGGTTAAATCCTGCTTATCTTCAAGATCATTATCGATATGCCTCGGAATCCATGGTTGAATTCGTGAAGTTACAAGCGGATATTATTCGTTCGTATTGCAAAGATGTAACAATTACAACCAATATGTTTCTAGGTGACATGACACCAGACTTCTACGAGACATTTAAAGAGTTATCCTATGCATCGTATGACAATTATCCAGTAGCCGTAATTCCAGAAGATCATGAAGAAATCTATTCTCATGCATTTCATCTTGATCTAACAAGAGGTATTAAGCGACAAAACTTCTGTATTATGGAAGAACTTAGCGGTGCACCGGGGTGTTGGATGCCAATTAGGAGAACGCCGAGACCGAATATGATTAAGGGATATTCTCTACAAGCATTTGCAAGAGGCGCTGACTCTGTATTACATTTTAGATGGAGAAGTGCTACAAAAGGAGCAGAGATGTTTTGGCATGGAATTCTCGACCACAACAATAAGTTAGGTAGAAGATATGATGAGTTCCACTCCCTGTGTGAGACAGTGAATGAAGAGTTGCAGATACTAGAAGGAACATCAATTCATAATAAAGTTGCTCTATTATTCTCACATGAACAAGATAATGCCTTCAAATTCCAACAACAAGCAGATGGATTTCATTATTACAACCAGTTGAAATTATTTCATGATGGAGTAAGCAGACTTGGAGCTGGAATCGATATTATTAATATAACGGCTAACTTAGATCAGTATGAAGTGGTTATTGCACCAACTGTGTACATAGCTTCCAAGGAGATAGTGGATAATCTGACTGAATACGTTGATAAGGGTGGAAAACTAATACTTACAAATCGATCTGGTGTAAAGGACGAAACCAATGCTTGTATTATGGATTATCTACCTGGCCCATTTGCTAGTTATGTCGGTGCGGTAGTTGAAGAATATGATGCGCTTGGTAATGATACTAATGTGATCCGCATGAAGAATGGGAAAACCTATCGTTGCAATCAGTGGGCGGATATCCTTCAATTAGATACAGCAGAGAGTCTTGGAGCGTATATGGAGGATTTTTATCAAGGAAAGCCTGCAATTACTAAGAATACCTATGGTGATGGCGAGGTTTATTATGTAGGAACGATTCTTGAGCGGGATTTCTATAGAGATTTTATGAATGATGTAATAGAAGGAACGAATGTTGAAGTATTCCAAGGATTACCTCATGGGGTAGAGGTTAGTGTTCGAGAGAATACTGTATCAAGATATTTATTGATATTTAACAACACAAATCATGTACAGGAAGTCAATTTAACAGATATCGAAAGAACAATACTGAATCCTTTTGATCTTAAAGTGGTGCCATTTAACTAGTATATGTAACTCAAACTTCACACATATAAATCTTCACCTAGAGTAGAGAAATAGCTGTTTCTTACACCTTGTAATCTTCAAGTGCGAAGTTTGAGTTGAAAAATAAGGAGAATTTATGGAGGAATACGTTATGGAGACGTTACATCTTGTTTTACGAAAGTTTGCAAACAGTGATTTTCAGGATTTCTCGGAATTGATACGCGATAAACAGGCATCAAAATATGCAATATATGATGATCAATTCCCAACAGATGAAGAAAACTTACGAAACATTTTGTTGTATTTTGCTGGGACTGATGAATTTTTCGCAGTGGAATTGAAATCTGAAAATAAAGTCATTGGATTTATCAGCTTAAATTACACAGATGATAGCACAAGAAACCTTGGATTCTGCATACATACTAATTATCAAGGAAATGGATACGCAAAAGAAGCTGTTTCGGAGTTGTTGAGTTATGCAAAGCATAAATTAAACGTCCATAGACTGATATCGGGTACGGCTAAAGCTAACATTCCATCTGTGGAGCTTTTGAAGAGTGCTGGCTTTTCAATAACAGGAGAAAGTATTGGAAGTTTTGTAAACGATGAAAGTGGGAATCCTCTTGAGTTTACGGCGTATTCTTTTGAATGTATATTATGAGTATCATCCGTAAAACAGGCGAGTAGTCCCTAGTTCTCTTCAAGATATCGTTGAATAATTTTAGTTACTTAAACTTCGCACTTGAAGGTTTCGAGGAGTAGGTAACTGTTATATTCAGCCAAAAACCCCTTTCATTAGACTTTTGTCTAACAAGAGGGGTTTTCTTCAACTTGCTTAGGCGATTTTTTGCTATTTATTATCTAATTACCTTCTTTAGTTGCAATAGAAGCACCAATAAACCCTTTGAATAATGGGTGTGGTCTGTTTGGTCTTGATTTGAATTCTGGATGTGCTTGCGTAGCAACAAACCAAGGGTGATCCTTTAATTCAATCATTTCAACAATACGACCATCTGGTGATAAACCAGAAAGTACAAGTCCATGTTTCTTGAAATCATCACGGTAGTAGTTATTTACTTCGTAACGATGTCTATGTCTTTCTTTGATATCTGTTGAACCGTATAATTTATGAGATTTTGTACCAGCTTCTAAAACACAAGGATATGAACCAAGACGTAGCGTACCACCAAGGTCCTCAACACCATCTTGTTCTGGCATCAAGTGAATTACTGGATGCGTAGTACCAGGATCTAGTTCTACACTATGAGCATCAGCAAATCCAACCACATGTCTTGCGAATTCAACAATTGCTAATTGCATACCAAGACATAGTCCTAAGTATGGAAGGTTGTTCTCACGAGCATATTTAATAGAAGTAATCATACCTTCAATACCACGGTGACCAAAACCACCTGGAACGATAATACCAGATACGTCTGCAAACATTTCTTCTACGTTATTTGGAGTAATATCTTCCGAGCTAATCCATTTGATAGTAACAGAAGCATTGTGTGCTACAGCACCATGTTTTAAGGATTCTACTACACTGATATAAGCATCATGTAATGCAGTGTATTTACCAACTAAAGCGACAGTAACTTCCTTCTGAGGATTCTTTAGGGCGTAAACCATGTTTTCCCATTCTGCCAAATCTGGTTCAGGACAATCAAGTTTTAAGCACTCGCAAGCTACATTGGCAAGATGTTCATTTTCCATTGCAAGTGGTGCTTCATATAGCGTGTCCACGTCAAGATTTTGCATCACGTGATTACTTGGAACATTACAGAATAATGCAATTTTATCTTTTATACCTTCTTCTAAAGGAACTTCAGTCCTACATACGATGATATCTGGTTGAATACCCATACCTTGTAATTCTTTAACGCTTGCTTGTGTTGGTTTTGTCTTCATTTCTCCAGAAGCTCTAAGATAAGGGATTAAAGTAACGTGAATAAGAATTGCATTTTCACGCCCTATATCGTGTTGGAATTGACGGATTGATTCTAAGAATGGCTGACTTTCGATATCACCTACGGTACCACCAACTTCTATGATTGCGATTTGAGTTTCGTCACAGCCATCATTGCGATAAAAACGACTCTTGATTTCATTTGTGATGTGAGGGATAACTTGAACCGTACCTCCACCGAAATCTCCACGTCTTTCTTTTGAGAGAACAGACCAATAGATTTTTCCTGTAGTTACGTTTGATTGTTTTGTAAGACTTTCGTCGATAAATCTCTCGTAGTGACCAAGATCAAGGTCAGTCTCTGCACCATCATCTGTAACAAACACTTCTCCGTGTTGGATTGGATTCATAGTACCCGGATCGATATTGATATAAGGGTCAAACTTTTGCATGGTTACACTATAACCACGAGCTTTAAGCAAACGACCTAATGATGCAGCAGTAATACCCTTTCCAAGACCTGATACAACACCACCTGTTACAAATACATACTTGACAGCCATAATTGTTCCTCCTTTTACGTAAAGTGTATAAATTAGTTATTTAGTTTCACGATTCAAAAAATCGTTAATGTTCCTGTAGTATTGCTTTATATGTGAATAGAATATACGATATCCTATTTGAAGTGTGTTTAAAACATTAACCAAAATATTATACATTAATCTTATATAGAAATCTAGACGAAAAATGGAAAAATGCATTATGATTATATTAATATGAAAATAACTATTATTCTTAAGTGGAAGATGAAAAAAGATATGTATTTCAAGTTGTTGCACTAATTTTTGTAAGGAAGTTAAAGGAATCTATAGAGTAATTAGATGATAAATGAAGATAGAAACATTATTTTTTGGTTTTAATTTGTTCCATTATAATAAAAATTATGTTATTATAGATAATTATTTGATAATATTATTTATTAGGAATTTATGGAGGAAATTTACATGAAAAAAGTTGCTATTTTTTTTGCAGATGGCTTTGAAGAGATTGAAGCATTAACTGTTGTAGATGTATTAAGAAGAGCGAAGATGGAAGTCACTTTAGTTTCGATGAAGGGAATTAAAGAAGTATATGGTGCGCATAAAATTGCAGTTGTAACAGAAAGATTTTTCGATGACATAAACTATGAAGCAATTGATATGCTTGTACTACCAGGTGGTATGCCAGGAACATCACGCCTTGCAGAGAGTAAACCATTACAAAAATTAATTAAAAAATTCAATGATAATGGTAAATGTATCGCTGCAATTTGTGCTGCTCCAAGTATTCTAGGTACCCTAGGATTATTAGATGGTAAAAATGCTGTTTGTTATCCAGGTTATGAAGATAAATTACGTGGTGCTACAATTGTTGATGCAGGAGCTGTTATTGATGGTAATATCGTTACTGGAAGATCAATGGGATCAGCTGTAGAATTCGCATTAGCAATCGTTGAAAGATTAGAGAGCAAAGAATTAGCTGATAGCATTGCTAAGTCAATTGTAATTTAAGTCTTCTTAGAATATTTTGGTACTAATTTATATAGAAGAAGGAGTGCTATTAAGTTAGGTAAAGCCATGATGGCATTCACTAAATCAGACAATTCCCAGACCAAATCAAGGGAAAGTACTGCTCCGATGTATATCATTACAATATAGAATATCTTATAGATTTGTATACCTTTATCACCAAAGAGGTAATAAGCTGCACTCTCACCAAAGAATGACCAACCAATGAGTGTTGCAATTGCGAATGCTATGAGTGAAAAACTTAAAAGGACTTTTCCAAAAGGAATGACAGCGAATGCAGCAGTTGTTAGTTCGGCATTACTAAGTCCTGCTGTGGAGTTTGGAAAATGTAATACATTACTAACAATAACTAAACCAGTAATTGCACACATTACGACAGTATCCCAAAAAGTTGCGGTCATAGATACAAGAGCTTGGCGGCTTGGATCTTCTGTCTTGGCACTTGCCGCAGCAATGGCAGCAGAGCCTAATCCTGCTTCATTGGTGAACAGACCTTTGGCTACGCCTTGTCTTGCAGCTATAATAATTGTACTACCGATGAAACCACCTGTTGCTGCATGGGAAGTAAAGGCCGAGGACACAATAAGCCTAATTGCCTGTAGTAAAAAACTACGATTAATTATTAAGATAATGAAACAACTAATTATATAAAAAAGGCCCATTGCAGGTACAAGCCTGGTACATACAGTGGAGATGGATTTAACACCACCGACAATAACCAGTCCGCATACAATTGCTGTTATAAACCCAACAGTAGATGGCGACAGGTTCCAGGTTGCTGAAGTTGTGGTGGTTATTGAATTGGCTTGGGTGGTACAACCCACACCAAAAGAAGCTGCTAAAGTGCATAAACTAAAGATTATGGCAAGGCTTTTAGAATGAAGGCCTTGTTCAAGTACATACATAGGGCCACCAACATAGTTACCGTTTGATGTTTTTTTACGGAATTTTATACTGAGATAACATTCGGCATAAGAAGTGGCCATTCCGAATATTCCAGTAATCCAACACCAAAAGATCGCACCTGGTCCACCTAAAGCAACGGCTGTTGATATACCAATTATATTTCCAGTACCTAATGTTGCAGCTAAGATTGTCGCAAGTGAGGCGAAGCTACTAACATCGCCTTCTCCCACGTCATCTTTTTTGAATGATAAGCGAATACCAAGGAAGGTAAACCTTTGAACAAAACGCAACTTAATCGTATAGAAAGCATGAGTTCCAAGGAGCAGAAGAATCATAGGAAGTCCCCAAACTACTTGATTAATATTTTTAATAAATTGATAGAATGCATCCATTTTAATTCCTCAGTAATGTAATGAATTATAACAATGTATGTTCGAAAAAAGGCAATTATGATAAGTGTAAATGAAGTATGCGACAACTCCCCCTCAAAAACAAGAAAAAATGAAAATTCTTTGATTTTATCGTAGCTTTAGTATAGTTATTTATGAGTTGTGTAATACTAGCAATAAGATGAGTAGCGAAATGCATCGTTTTGAAAAGGATGACTTAACAAGAGCGAAACCTAGATAAGCGTATGTTAGTAGCCGCTTATCTAGTAGTGTGAAAAAACAGGAATATTCAAGAGCAGAATATCCTCATAGATACACTGGGATAGAGGTTGGTTCGTATCATTCGTATGATGATAGTACCGACCTCAAAGTCCGTCTAGATATAGTTCGTCATATTTAAAAAAAAGAATGCTGAAACCATAACTTACCATAATAATTTTTTCATTATGGGTCACAATAATATTACAGACATCACATACGGTGTCTGAAACAAATCCAACGGACGATTTAACAAAAATCAGTCCTATATTTTAACCACGGAGGTGCATTATAATGGCAAACAATAATAGCGGTTCTAACAGAATGGAAGTACCACAAGCAAAAGAAGCTATGAACAGATTCAAAATGGAAGTAGCATCAGAACTTGGAGTGCCTTTAAAAGCAGGTTATAATGGAGACTTAACAAGTGCTCAAAATGGTTCTGTTGGTGGAGAAATGGTTCGTCAAATGATTAAAAAACAAGAAGAATCTATGTCAGGTTCTACTGGTCAATAATCGACAACCTTTCTGGTTGAAAAATGTGAAGTTTAGCGTAATAACGGTGTAGCTTCACCATAATGAAAGAAACATCGCCATGTATTTATGATTGTGTTGAGAAAGCACCTACAGCAATGTACCGGCTTTACTTAGTGCTATGAGAGAAGAAATGATCAATTGCCTCAATCGTACGTATTTGGTGATGTTTTTTTGTATGCATACTGATTGGTATGTATACTATAGATAAAGGGAGTTATACTGGTCACATTACATATAGAGGATGTTAATACTTGACTTGATTTATAATTATGTTAGAATACAATAAAAGTAGGAGTTATATATTAATAGAAGAACAATGTTGTATAATAAAGTAATAGGGTAATAAAGAGATACAGCAATAAAAGAAATTAACAATAAAGAAATATAGCAATAAAGAAATAGAGAAAGGAGCCATGCACTGTCATTCACAAGGTAAGATTTGTTTTATACAATGCATGGGTATAAAGATGGGAAAATATTTTGGTACTGATGGTTTCCGTGGAGAAGCTAATGTTGATTTAACAGTAGTGCATGCGTATAAGGTAGGACGTTTTTTAGGATATTATTTTGGAAGAGAACATAAAGCTAAGGTAATTATAGGAAAAGATACAAGAAGATCGAGTTATATGTTTGAATATGCATTGGTTTCTGGTTTAACAGCAAGTGGAGCTGATGTCTATCTACTACATGTAACACCAACACCTAGCGTTTCATACGTAGTGCGCAGTGAGAATTTTGATTGTGGTATTATGATATCGGCTAGCCATAATCCTTATTATGATAATGGAATAAAAATAATTAATTCTGATGGATATAAATTAGAATCAGAAGTAGAAGAATTAATTGAAGAATACATTGATAAAGAAGTAGATGATATCCCATTAGCGACAGGTGTGGATATAGGTAGAACGGTTGATTATTCAGTAGGAAGACATCGTTATATAGGCTATCTAATGTCTCTTGCTACACGTTCTTTCAAAGGAGTTAAAGTGGGCCTTGATTTGTCGAATGGTTCCGCTACAACAGTAGCTAAAGGAGTATTTGATGCACTTGGAGCTAAAACATATACAATCAGTAATGAACCAGATGGAACGAACATCAACAATAATTGTGGTTCTACGCATATTGAAGTGCTACAAAAATATGTTTTAGATAATGGATTAGATATTGGTTTTGCGTATGATGGAGATGCAGACCGCTGTTTAGCAGTGGATGATAAAGGGAATATTATTGATGGTGATTTAATACTATACTTATGTGGGACATATCTAAAAGAACGTGGGGAACTGAATAATAATACAGTAGTAACTACGATTATGTCTAATATTGGTCTATATAAAGCTTTTGATAAAGCAGGAATTTTTTATGAAAAGACTACGGTAGGAGATAAGTATGTGAATGAGAATATGGTTGCCAATGGTCATACATTAGGTGGTGAGCAATCAGGACATATCATCTTCAGTAAACATGCAACTACAGGGGATGGCATTCTTACATCGCTTATATTAATGGAAGTTATGTTAGAGAAGAAACAAAAACTATCTGAATTAGTTGGTAAAGTGAAGATGTTCCCACAATTACTTGTTAATGTCAAAGTGTTTGATAAGCCAACTGCAAAGAATGATGAAGATGTTAAAAAAGCAGTTGAAAAAATCACAAGGGAACTTGGAGATGATGGTAGAATTCTTGTGCGTGAAAGTGGTACGGAACAAGTACTACGAGTAATGGTTGAAGCACAGACAGAAGAAAAATGTAGAAAGTACGTATATGAGGTAGTTGACATATTAAAAGACAAGGGTCATGTCAAAGAAGATTAGTTAGCATCAAGCTAACGCTTTACGTAACGGATAATAGACAAATTTACTAAATTTTCGCTAAGAAAATTAATTTGTAATTACCAAATATATATGATATAATATAGCAATGCACAAATTCGCTTGCTTGCAAAGTTGAATTTGAAAACCGATAATAGACGCAGTCTATTGTATAGCTATGCGCAAAATCACTTGTTTGCAAGGGTGATTTTGTTTACTGAAAATAGACGTAGTCTATTGGATAGCAAAGCACAAAATCATTTGCTTGCAATGCACAAAAACTGTGTGATTATGCAGTTAATAAGGAAAGTGTTAAATACAGGAGGAAATCTTAGAATGAGTTTACAAGTTGAAAAGTTGGAAAAGAACATGGTAAAGCTTACTATTGAAGCTACAGCTGAAGAATTCGAAGCTGCAATCCAAAAAGCATACCTTAAGAATAGAGGAAAAATGACTATTCAAGGATTTAGAAAAGGAAAAGCTCCAAGAGCAATCATTGAAAAAATGTATGGTGTTGGTGTATTCTATGAAGATGCAGCAAATGCAATCATCCCTTCAGCTTACGAAAAAGCAGCAGCTGAAAGTGGTTTAGATATTGTTTCTCAACCAGATATAGATGTTGTTCAAATCGAAAAAGGCAAATCATTCATCTTTACAGCTGAAGTTGCAGTTAAACCTGAAGTAACTTTAGGTGAATACAAAGGTGTTGCAGTAGAAAAAGCTAGCACAGAAGTAACGGAAGAAGAATTAACAGCTGAATTAGATAAAGTTAGAGAACAAAATGCTAGAACTGTAACAGTTGAAGATAAAGCAGCTGAATTAAAAGATATCGTAACAATCGATTTCGAAGGTTTTGTAGATGGAACTCCATTTGAAGGTGGAAAAGGTGAAGCTTATCCATTAACACTTGGTTCACACTCTTTCATTGATACATTCGAAGATCAATTAGTAGGTAAAAAAGTTGGAGAAGAAGTTGAAGTTAACGTAACTTTCCCAGTTGAATACCATGCACCAGAATTAGCTGGAAAACCAGCTATGTTCAAAGTTAAAATCAATGAAATCAAAGCAAAAGAATTACCAGAATTAAATGATGATTTCGCTAAAGATGTATCTGAATTCGAATCTTTAGATGAATATAAAGCTGATATCAAAGCATCTTTATTAGAGAAAAAAGTAGCAGCAGCTAATAGTGAAAGAGAAGATAAGATCATTGAAACAATCATTGAAAATTCAACTATGGAAATTCCTGAAGCAATGATTAATACACAAATTAGACAAATGGCAGAAGATTTCGCTGCTAGATTACAACAACAAGGTTTATCAGTTGAACAATATTTCAGCTTCACTGGTTTAACACAAGAAAAATTATTCGAACAAATGAGACCACAAGCTGAGAAACGTATCCAAAGCAGATTAGTACTTGAAGCAATCGTTAAAGCTGAAAACATCACTGTTTCTGAAGAAGATTTAGATGCAGAAATCGCAAAGATGGCTGAAATGTACAAGATGGAAGTTGAAAAATTAAAAGAACTTCTTGGCGATGGAGAAAAAGAACAAATGAAGATGGACATGGCTGTTCAAAAAGCTGTTGACTTCGTAGTGGAAGCTTCAAAGGAAGCATAAGCTATTAAGTAACTGTAATTCAGTCGTGATATTAAGTAGAATTTAAAAGTTATACTATTCTAATAAATGCTGATTTTGAAATGAAATCAGCATTTACACGATATAAGAGTAATAAAGTAACTACCCAGAAAACTCCGAGAAAAAGCTTGTTTTTTCGAGTGGTTCAGTGCCAAGGTGAATGCTTTTTATTCATTTTGTGTACACCAGCTTTGAAAAAGCTGGGTAACTGAATAGTTATAATAAAGATAAGGAGGATTAAGTATGAGTTTAGTACCTTATGTCATTGAGCAGACAAGTAGAGGAGAGAGATCTTACGATATTTATTCCAGACTTCTTAAAGAGAGAATTATATTTTTAGGAGAAGAGGTAACAGACGTTTCTGCTAGTCTTATTGTATCCCAATTATTATTCTTAGAAGCTGAAGATCCAGGAAAAGATATTAGCTTGTATATTAATAGCCCAGGTGGTTCCGTAACTGCTGGTATGGCTATTTACGATACTATGCAGTTTATTAAATCAGATGTTTCTACAATTTGTATGGGTATGGCAGCAAGTATGGGAGCATTCCTTCTTGCTGGTGGAGCGAAAGGAAAGAGATTCGCACTTCCTAATGCTGAAGTTATGATTCACCAACCATCAGGTGGTGCAAGAGGTCAAGCTACTGACATTAAAATCGTTGCAGATAATATCTTACGTACAAAGAAGAAATTAAATGATATTTTAGCTCAGAATACTGGAAAGCCAGTTGAAGTTATTGAAATTGATACAGAGCGTGATAATTATATGACTGCAGAAGAAGCTAAAGAATACGGCCTAATTGATAGTATAATTACAAGTAGACAGTAGGAATGTTATAGTAGTTTAGTGCCATAACGACAGATTTGTATTGGAATCTGTCGTTATGGATTTACTAATTTTACTAAAATGGAGGTGTATTGCATGGCTAATCGAGCAGATGAAAGAAAACAATTAAGATGTTCTTTTTGCAATAAGACGCAAGATCAAGTAAGAAAATTAATTGCAGGCCCAAACGTATATATTTGTGATGAATGTATAGAGATTTGTTCGGAGATTATTGAAGAAGAGTTTGATGATACAATTCAAGAGAATGGTATTAATTTGTTGAAACCAGAAGAAATCAAAGATTTCTTAGACCAATACGTAGTTGGTCAAAATGAAGCGAAAAAAGTGTTAGCAGTATCTGTTTACAATCACTATAAGAGAGTGCTTGCAGAGAAAGATTTAGATGTAGAACTACAGAAAAGTAATATTATTATGGTAGGACCAACAGGTTCTGGTAAAACATATCTTGCACAGACGTTAGCCAAATTGATTAATGTACCATTTGCAATAGCAGATGCTACTACATTAACAGAAGCTGGATATGTGGGTGAAGATGTTGAGAATATACTATTAAAAATAATTCAAGCAGCAGATTACGATGTTGAAAGAGCAGAATACGGTATTATATATATCGATGAAATAGACAAAATAACAAGAAAATCAGAGAATACTTCAATTACACGAGATGTATCAGGTGAAGGTGTGCAACAAGCTTTACTAAAGATTGTTGAAGGAACGGTAGCTAACGTTCCACCTCAAGGTGGAAGAAAGCATCCACATCAAGAATTTATTCAGATTGATACTTCTAATATCTTGTTTATCTGTGGTGGAGCATTCGATGGTTTGGAAAAGATTATCGAATCTAGAATTGGCAATAAGTCAATCGGATTTAATGCAGAAATAGCTGCAATCGATAAAGATAATATAGGTAAGTTATTCAAACAAGTATTACCACAGGATTTCGTTAAGTATGGATTAATTCCTGAGTTCGTAGGTCGTGTTCCTGTAAGTGTAGGACTTGACTTACTTGATGAAGATGCATTGTATCATATCTTAACAGAACCTAAGAATGCGATCGTAAAACAATATAGAAAATTGTTTGAATTAGATGGTGTTGAGTTAGAATTTGAAGAAGATGCAATCAGAGAAATCGCAAAACGTTCTTTTGAAAGAAAAACTGGTGCGAGAGGATTGCGTGCTATTATGGAATCTATTATGATGGATTCTATGTACAAAATTCCATCTGATAGTAAAATAGCGAAGTGTATTATCACAAAACCAGCTGCACAGGGACTTGAAGAACCAACTTTTGTTTATTCCGAAGAAGGTGTAGCTAAGAAGACTACTACAAAAAGACTTCCAAAAAAGAATAGCAATGAAATTGCATAATTATAAAAAAGTCTGCTGAAGGTAATACTTTAGTGGACTTTTTATCTAACGATAGATTTACTTGTACAAACAACAAGTTTGTTGCAGATAGAGTAAAGTTGAAGGAATACTAAATCTATGAAAGGAGCCATGCACAAAGGTCCTTCAACTCATTAATATTGGCAGTATCACAAGCTAACTTGTGATATGCATGGGGATAAGTATGACTGAGATACGAAAATTAATGCCAATCGTAGCATTGCGTGGGATGACAATCTTACCGGATACATTAATTCATTTTGATATTAACCGTAAGATTACCGTTAATGCTGTAGAGATGGCAATGGAACAAGATCAACAAGTATTGTTGCTTATGCAAAAGGATCCGAATATTGAAGATCCAAAACCTGAGGATTTATATAGTGTTGGTACTGTAGCTGAAATTAAGCAATTAATCAAACTTCCTGGTGATATAATCCGAGTTATGGTACAAGGACTAGAGCGTGCAGAGGTATGTGAAATATATACAGATCAACCTTATTTGTATGGTGAGGTTGAGGTGAAAGAGGCTACTGGATTAGAGGAGCTTACAGAAATAGAGACTACTGCTTATCTTAGGGGAATTAAGAGTATTCTAGAAGTATACGCTATCGAGAATCCAAGATTAAGTAAGGATATCATGAAAACGATGTTGTTAGATGAAGATATTGTACATCTATTGAATGCTATTGCTTCTAACATTGCGTTTAGCTATGAAGAAAAACAAGAATTGTTAGAACTAAATGATATCACAGAACGCTATGAGAAAACGTGTATAGCATTAACGAATGAGATAGAGATTCTAAGAATTAGAAAAGACCTACAGGCTAAAGTGAAAGAAAAGGTTGATAAGAACCAAAAAGAATATATCATGAGAGAACAACTCAAGATTATTCGTGAGGAACTTGGAGATAAGGATTCTCTTACCGAAGCAGAAGAATACTTAAGTAAAGTAAAGAAGTTGAAAGCTTCAAAGTCCGTGAAAGATCATATTGAGAAAGAAATTGAACGTTACAAGAACTTAGGGAATAACTCCTCTGAAAGTTCTGTTTCACGTGGTTATATTGAGACGTTATTAGCTCTTCCTTGGGATAAAGTAAGCAAAGATAATACGGATATAAAGAATGCTATGAAAGTGTTAGATGAAGATCACTATGGTCTTAAGAAAGTAAAAGATCGCATTATTGAATTCTTAGCAGTACGAAGCTTGACGAAAAAAGGAGATAGTCCAATTATCTGTTTAGTGGGTCCTCCGGGAACTGGTAAGACTTCGATAGCACGTTCCGTAGCGAAAGCGCTTGATAAGGAGTACGTACGTATTAGTTTAGGTGGTGTACGTGATGAAGCAGAAATTAGGGGGCATAGAAGAACGTATGTTGGAGCAATGCCAGGACGTATTGTTAGTGGACTTAAGAATGCGGGTGTTAAGAATCCACTTATGTTGTTAGATGAGATTGACAAGGTAAGTAATGATTACAAAGGTGATACATTCTCAGCTCTCTTAGAAGTATTAGATGCAGAACAGAATAAACGTTTTGTAGACCATTATATTGAACAACCAGTAGATTTATCCGAAGTTCTTTTTATAGCTACAGCGAACTCAGTTCAGACAATTCCTCGCCCATTGTTAGATCGTATGGAATTAATTGAAGTCAACAGTTATTCGCAGAATGAGAAAGAACATATTGCAAAAGAACATCTGATTGTGAAACAAATTGAGAAGAATGGATTGAATGAAAAGCAGTTAAGTATATCTGATAAGGCAATTAGCCATATTATTAATGGATATACGAAAGAAGCAGGGGTTCGTAATCTCGAGAGAAAACTCGGTGAGATCTGTCGAAAGGTCGCAAGAGAAATTCTAGAAAGTGATAAAAAGAGTGTTAAGATTACAGATAAAAACCTTGAAAAATATCTTGGTAAAGAGCGTTATACCTTTGATGAAATCAACAAGGAAGATGAAATTGGTATCGTAAGAGGACTTGCGTGGACAAGCGTTGGTGGTGACACACTTCAAATCGAAGTAAATGTAATGCCAGGAAAAGGTAAATTCGAACTTACAGGGAAACTAGGCGATGTAATGAAGGAATCGGCGAGGGCTGGAATTAGTTACATTCGTTCTATAAGTAGTCAGTATGGCATTGCTCAAGACTTTTTTGAAAAAAATGATATCCATATTCATATACCAGAGGGTGCAGTTCCAAAAGATGGCCCATCAGCAGGGATAACTATGGCTACCGCGATGTTATCAGCCATAACGAATACGAAGGTGCGTGCAGATGTTGCTATGACAGGAGAGATTACACTTCGAGGTAGAGTTCTTCCAATTGGAGGGTTAAAGGAAAAAATTCTTGCAGCGAAAGCAGCAAAAGTTAAGTTAGTTCTTGTCCCTAAGAAAAACAAGAGTAATATAGACGAATTGGAGAAAGAAATTGTTACAGGAATTGATATCGAATTAGTAGATACCATGGAAGAAGTGTTATCTTTTGCACTTGTGAAATAATGTAGCAATTTAATTGTAATAAATAACATTAGTATAGATACACACGTAGATGGTGTCGTGTGTAGATGGGAGTAGTGTGAAAGATGATCTTTCACACGGCGATTTGTGCCTTGCACAAAGTCGCCAGACTTTTGAAAGGGTATGGTAATTGATATGCATATAAAAAGTGTGAACTTGGAAACCGTTTGTGGTGTAACAAGTGTACTACCAGAGAATGACAAAGTTGAGATTGCTTTTGCTGGTAAATCGAATGTAGGCAAATCGTCACTTATTAATGCGCTGATGAATCGTAAAGCTTACGCTAGAACATCTTCGCAACCTGGTAAGACACAAACCATTAACTTCTATAATATTAATGATGAGGTATATTTTGTTGATCTTCCGGGATACGGATATGCTAAGGTTTCGTTGGCATTAAAAGAAAAATGGGGTAAATTAATAGAAAAGTATCTTGGTACTTCTAAACAACTACGGATTATCTTCTTACTAATAGATATTCGTCATGAACCTTCAGAGAATGATAAGAATATGTATGATTGGATCGTTCATAATGGGTATAATCCAGTTATTATAGCTACGAAGTTAGATAAGATTAATCGAAGTCAGAGAGATAAACATATTAAGATGATTCGTAAGGGTTTGAATACTGTAGAGGGGACTCCGATTATTCCGTTTTCATCTATATCAAAGCAAGGCCGTGATGAAATCTGGGAACTGATTGAATTCACAATGAATGGCGGTTTTGATGAAGTTGATGAAGATGATGAGGAAGAACTTGTAGATGAGAAAGTTGAAGCTAATGAAGGTGTTACTATAATAGAACATTTTGAAGCTGACCCAATTTCAGAAGAAGAATAATGACGTAAGAATGGCATAATGTATAAGTAAATACAACTTATCAGATGACAGTCAAGAATCAAGACTATGAGTACTTGATTCACTTAAGAAAACGCTATGTGAGAAAATCGATATTAGATTCGATTCACACATAGCGTTTTTTATAAGTAATAGAAAGTTCGTAAAGTGAACTTTCTATTACTTATCTATATCAGGTTCTGTCTGTTCCTTGCTAGTCATTAAAGTTCTTACAATGAAAGAATAGACTTCTTGGCTCTTGCCTCTCCAATTGCTACAGATGGTAGAAGCTTCTTCTTCGGAAGGTACAGTTAGATTCAGTTCAATGACAGAACTGTCTTTCTCTTTTACTTGACAACGTACGATGTACTCATTTGGTTTACTTTGAAAGTAATCCGATAATGTGGAAACTTCCTCGCGTAAAGTATATTTGTTCTCTTTTAAGTATTCGATAATATCTTTTTTGATCGCATCAGAAATTTGACTGTTAAAGTATTCAAGAGTTTCTCGTCCAGAATCTGCTACTCTGTAAAGTGTCGTGTTACGTATTGTTTCGCAATGAATTAGATCGGATTCGATTAATTCAGAGATTGCTTGTTGGATAGTAAAATAATTCGTATACTCTTTCTCCAAGATAAAGTTCGAAACCTGTGCATTAGAAAGAGGAAAATCAACTTTTTCAAGGATATATAAAATTATTAATTTATATAAAGTTAAAGCTTCTGATTGCATGTACTTACCTCCGTAGTATTGGCTATGTGCTACAATTCTTACCTTGCCAAGAATCGAGGGTTTTCATGGCATGTTGAATTGTATTTAACACAAGTTTCTTATTGGTGCTCCATAGAGGAGCTAGTAATAAATCTCCTGGTCCATCACCAGTAATACGATGGATTACAATATCTTGGTCTAGATGTTCTAGGCACTCTACAAGAATTGTAACATACTCATCTAGAGTAAGGATGTGCATGGAGTCAAGATACGCCTCCAAATCAGTATTTTTTAAAACATGAAGTAGCTGCAATTTAATACCTTGAATTCCAGAATCATTAATGTAATCAATGGACCTTAAGATGTCTTCTTTGGATTCATAAGGAAGCCCAATGATAAGATGAACAATAACATCGATGTGAATATCTCGCAGATTCTTAACGGCGGTATCATAAGAGGATAGTGGATACCCTCTTCGAATACGCTTTGCAGTATCTTCATGGATTGTTTGTAGACCAAGTTCCACCCATATTGGTTTTACCCGATTAAGCTCATCCAGTAAAGATAGGACCTCTGCGCTTAGGCAATCTGGTCTTGTTGCAATTGAAAGCACCGCAATATCAGGGTGTCTAAGGGCTTCGGTAAATATTTCTCTTAGATAGGGGACTGGAGCATAGGTGTTAGTAAAAGCTTGAAAATAAGCGATATATTGTGGTGTGTTTGGTATTTTTTTGACTTTATGAGCAATGAGTGCTTTGGCTTCTTCTATTTGATTTGTAATGGAGAGTCTTGCACTAGCTGCAAAATCACCAGAACCACCAGCACTACAGAAGATACAACCTCTTGTATCTATTGTACCATCTCTATTCGGACATGTCATACCACCGTTCAATGATAATTTATATAATCGATGCCCAAATTGGTTTTTTAAGTAATAATCAAAGGAATTGTAACGCTTGTCATTCCACATTCGTTTGCTATTCAAGTATATCAAAGCTCCTATCTAATTTGATTATAAGTTTTATGCTACATTTGATTACTGTGATTAGTAAATTCGAATTATCTGACCTATCGAACAATATGAGATTTAACTGCATTACTAACAACCTCAGCAACTCGTGGATCGAAAGCTTGTGGCATGATGTTATCCTCGTCTAAATCTTTTTCATCAACTAGGCTTGCAATTGCTTCTGCAGCAGCAAGTTTCATCTCTTCCGTAATTTGAGTAGCACGACCTTCTAACGCACCTTTGAAGATACCAGGGAAGGCAACTACGTTATTTACTTGGTTTGGGAAATCAGAACGGCCGGTTCCAACCACTTTAGCACCAGCTTCTTTTGCCAGGTCAGGCATAATCTCAGGTACTGGATTGGCCATTGCAAAAAGGATAGAATCCTTATTCATGCTAGCTACCATATCCTTAGAGACGATATTAGGAGCAGAAACCCCAACAAAGATATCGGCACCTTTTAAAGCATCAGCTAAGGAACCTTGTTTTTGTTCTAAGTTTGTAATGTCCATCATCTGTTCTTGCATCCAGTTAAGACCATCAGCACCTTTACATAGTATACCAACTTTATCACACATTATTATATTCTTGAAACCATAAGTAAGAAGTAATTTTGTAATGGCAATACCGGCAGATCCAGCACCGTTAACTACAACCTTACAAGTTTCTTTTTGTTTACCAGTAACTTTAAGTGCATTGATAATACCAGCAAGTACAACGATAGCAGTACCATGTTGATCATCATGGAATACGGGGATGTCTAAGAGTTCTTTCAAACGTTCTTCGATTTCAAAGCAACGAGGGGCACTGATATCCTCTAGATTAATACCACCGAATGCAGGTGCAATGTTTACGATTGTCTTAATGATTTCTTCTGTATCTTGTGTATCCAAACAGATAGGGAATGCATTGACATTACCGAATTCTTTAAAAAGAACTGCTTTTCCTTCCATTACAGGCATGGCAGCATATGGACCGATATTTCCTAGACCAAGAACTGCACTACCATCAGAGATAACAGCAACCATATTGGACTTAATTGTATATTTATACGCTTTTTCTTTATCCTGTGCAATTACCTTACATGGTTCTGCAACTCCAGGAGTATAGGCAAGTGCAAGATCTTCTCTTGACTTAACAGTACATTTTGAAACGGTTTCAATCTTACCATTCCATTCTTCATGTAGTATAAGTGCTTTTTCGTTCGTTGTCATAACCGTAATTCGTCCTTTCTATTCCTTCAACCATAGTATGGCGTATAGGTTTTTAACCAGTGCTGAAACCAGCAAATATGTATAAAAATTATTCAGCAAGTATATTAATCATAACACTAACAAAATGGGAAATCAAGGACTAAGGGTTTGGCAATTGACTATATATGATTCATATGTAGGATATGTAAATCAATAAAAAAGCTTTCTTTTATATAAGAATGGATGTATAATAGAAGAAATTCTATTGTTCTGACAATCTTATATATCCCGATGAAAGTTTTAATGTAACTATTTTAATTCTCAAATATAATACTATGATTTCAATCTATCAATAGAAAGCAATGGGAGCTTTCTATAATCATGAATTAAGCGTAAGGTGTATGGAGTTTTCTTCGTGTAATGATTATGATATTGAGATATAACGGTTACATTTTTAAATAGAATAATGAATAATAAATAATATGTATCAATGGATCTGTTGTGATATGGGGGCAGAGAAATAAGTTGAGTAAAGGAGCATACATATGGAGAATAATTACGCTACAATGTCTTTAGCTGAATTAAAAGAGATAGCCAAGCAAAAAGGTATTAAGAATATATCGATATTAAGAAAAAAAGAATTAGTAGATATACTAGCAGAAGAGGGCAAAAGTAAACAGCCGAAAGAAGAGAAGATAGTAAAAGAAGAAAATATAGTAAAAGAAGAAAAGATAGTAAAAGTAGACCATGAAGAGAAAGAAATTAAAGAGATTAGAGATAATAAAGAAAGCAATGAGAACAAAGAAGTAAAAGTTGTAAAAGATACTAGAGATAATAAAGATTTTTCAAATATGGATTCACAAGGGGCTAAACGTTCAGTAACCAATAATAATGAGATAGAACAATTAGATAGTGGAGAAACGAAAGAGGGAATCTTAGAAGTTCTTCCAGATGGTTATGGTTTTATTCGTTGTGATAATTTTTTACCAGGTGAGCATGATGTATATGTATCGCCTGCACAGATCAGAAGATTTAATCTTAAGACAGGGGATATTGTTGTTGGTAATACTCGTGTTCGTAATCAGAATGAAAAATTCAGTGCTTTACTATTTGTTAAATCGGTGAATGGTATGCATCCAGCAGAAGCACAAAAACGTAAGAAATTCGAAGAACTTACTCCAATTTTCCCTAATGAGAGAATTCATCTTGAGACACCAGCTGCGGGTATTGCGATGCGTATGGTTGATTTAGTATCCCCTATTGGTAAAGGTCAAAGGGGTATGATTGTATCTCCGCCTAAAGCAGGTAAAACTACCTTATTAAAGCAAATAGCAAAATCGATTACAGTAAATCACCCTGATATGCAATTAATTATCTTATTAATTGATGAGAGACCGGAAGAAGTTACTGATATTAAAGAATCAATAGAAGGTAAGAATGTGGAAGTTATCTATTCTACATTTGATGAATTACCTGAAAATCATAAACGTGTATCTGAGATGGTAATTGAAAGAGCGAAGAGATTAGTAGAACATAAGAGAGATGTAGTTGTTCTATTAGATAGTATTACTAGACTTGCAAGAGCATACAATCTAACAGTACAAGCAAGTGGTCGTACCTTATCAGGTGGTTTAGATCCAGCGGCTCTTCATATGCCTAAGAAGTTCTTCGGAGCAGCGAGAAACATGAGAGAGGGAGGAAGTTTAACAATTTTAGCAACTGCACTTGTTGATACGGGTTCCCGTATGGATGATGTTGTTTTTGAAGAATTCAAAGGAACTGGTAATATGGAACTTGTTCTTGATCGTAGTTTATCTGAGAAGAGAATCTTCCCTGCTATTGATTTAGCAAAATCAAGTACAAGACGTGATGACTTGTTGTTAGCCCCTCATGAAACGGAAGCGAACTATCTGATGCATCGTGCTTTAAGTGGTATGAAATCAGATGAAGCCTTAGAAAAGATCATAGATTTATTCCTACGTACAAAATCGAATTTTGAATTTATTGAGACAATTAAAAAGACGAAGCTTGTTTAAAAAAACATTGCATATGAAGAAATACTATGCTATAATGAGAAAGCTGTTTAAAAAACTACGGCATATCCATTCAATGGACTATGTCTTATGTTAATACGATTGGCAAAATCCAATCTAATATTTAACGATAAGAAGAGGTGAAAAAGATGAGAGAAGGAATCCATCCAAATTATTACCAAGCTAAGGTAGTATGTAACTGTGGTAACGAATTTACAGTAGGTTCAACAAACGACGATATCCACGTTGAAATCTGTTCTAAATGCCATTCATTCTACACTGGACAACAAAAGGCTGTTGCTGCTCATGGAGCAATTGATAAGTTCAACCGTAGATACGGTTTAAAAGAAGAAAACTAGATAGAGAAGTTTTAACTTTCTATTTAAAAAACAGGTTGAGGTTATATAATCTCAACCTATTTTTAAATAGAATTATATATAGTATTACATTCGCATACGAGGTACCCATGTTATGTAGGGGATAACATTACATGAAGCAAATTATGAGGGATCATGATAAGAGAAAGGGAAGGTACGAGAATGAAGTCATCAGGAATTGGTGGACAGGCTGTATTAGAAGGCATCATGATGAAAAATCAGGACGAATATGCAGTGGCTGTTAGAACGCCAAACAATGAAATAATAATTCAGAAGAACAAGTATGTAAGTATTACAAAAAGATATAAAGTGTTGAGAATTCCGATCATTCGTGGTGTTGCTAATTTCTTAGAATCTATGGTTATTGGAACGAAAACATTAACCTATTCCTCCTCCTTCTTTGAAGATGAGGAAGAAGATAATAAGAAAAAAGACAATAAGAAAAAAGATAACGCAGGGAAAAAGATTACTAAAGGTGCAGATTCAAAAGATAGTAAGGCAAATGAGAAAGAAAAATCAGGCGAAGGCTTAATGATGGCTCTTACAATATGTACATCTATTATTCTAGCTGTAGGTATTTTCATGCTATTACCATTTTTTTTGGGTAACTTATTGGCCGGTATTATTGAATCGTCAGTATGGCTGTCGGTGGTTGAAGGGGTTATTCGTATTGCGATTTTCATTGCATATGTAGGTTTGATTTCACAGATGAAAGATATCAAACGAGTATTTATGTATCATGGTGCAGAACATAAAACAATTAACTGTATTGAAAACGGTTTAGAGTTAACCGTTGACAATGTACGTTGGCAATCCAAAGAACATAAACGATGTGGAACGAGTTTTTTACTAATCGTTATGATAGTGAGTGTAATTTTCTTTATCTTTATTGATGTAGATTCTATTTGGTTACGTGTACTTTATAGAGTCTTACTTGTTCCAGTAATTGCTGGTATATCATATGAATTTATCCGTTTGGCTGGTAGAAGTGATTCGAAGTTAGTACAGGTTTTGAGTAAACCAGGTCTATTAGTACAAGGGCTTACTACAAGAGAACCTGATGATGATATGATAGAAGTGGCGATTAAATCAGTAGAAGCAGTATTTGATTGGAGAGAATATCTTAAGGATAATGCAGATCAATGGAAAGGTAGTAAAAAAGGAGCCGTATTAGAAGAAAAGAATGAAGAGGCAGTACAAGAATTAGCAGCTTCTTTAGAAGCTTCAGAAGAAGAGAATTCATTCGAATCAAAGATTAATTACGAGGAGGACGAAGAAGATGATGATATTCTTCGTGCCCTAGACCGTTTCTTTGATACTCCGAATGCGAAAGTCCTTGAACAGGATAAAGAAGATTAAAAGAGGTTAAGAATATGATTACCTTGGCAGGAGTACTACTAGAAGCTGAGAACCTACTCCTTCATGCAGGAGTTGAAGAGGCAAAGTTAGATGCATGGTATCTGGCTATGGATTGTTTCGGTATCAGTCGTACAGATTATTATATGAATCCGAATCGTGAGATCGAAGAGGAGCAATATATTAGATATAAGACAATGATTGAGGCACGGGCAAAACGTATACCGTATCAATACCTAATAAACCAACAAGAGTTTATGGGATTACAATTTTATGTGAATGAGAATGTATTAATACCGAGACAAGATACAGAAGTACTTGTTGAGTTAGCGATGAAACAGGCGGACGATGCAGATATATTAGATATGTGTACTGGGTCAGGTTGTATTATTCTTAGTCTAGGTAAGTTATGTAAACCAAAGAGTCTTACTGCAGTGGATATCTCAAGTGAGGCTTTAGAAGTTGCAAAGAAAAATGCTAGAAATCTCGAAGTACCTGTAACTTTTATTGAAAGCAATGTATTTGACAAGGTTACAGGAACATATGATATAATTGTTTCGAATCCACCATATATACCAACAAAGGTAATTGAGGGACTAATGCCAGAAGTGAAAGAGCATGAGCCGATGTTAGCATTAGATGGGTTAGAAGATGGATTACATTTCTATCGGATCTTAGCCAAAGAAGCATATAAGTATCTGAGAAAAGATGGATATATCTTCTTGGAAATTGGGCATAATCAGGGAGAAGATGTAAAAAACTTACTCATAGATGCTGGTTTTACAGAAGTTAATATTGTTAAAGATTTGCCTGGCCATGACCGTGTTGTTGTGGGTAAGATACAAGGGGATTTATCCCCGTGAATAATTTTCGGGAAATTTCCTCGGTAAATTTATTAAATAAATTTAGCTAGCTAAAATTACCGTAGTATAATGACCTAGTTAATCAGAGAGCTAGCGATAGTTAGGGACTGATATTATAAGAATAATCGTGAACCTGATAATGCGATAGAACATCGTTCTATCGCTAACTTATCGGCAGAAATCAAATGACGTTTTACGCCGTTTGATTTCCTTCCAATAAGTTATATTATAAATTGTTATAAGTGTTAATTTTTTATGGAGGAATACTAGATGTTTGATAAATTAGAAGAATTAGTAAGTCGTTTCCAAGAGATCATGGATGAGCTGAATGAACCAACCGTTACCAATGATCAAGCTAGATTTCGTAAGTTAATGAAAGACCAAGCGGAGCTTGCACCAATCGTTGAGAAGTTTACGGAATACAAGGATACAAAGCAAGGAATCGAAGATAGTCTTCTTATCCTTTCTGAAGAAAGTGATGAAGAAATGCGCGAGCTTGCAAAAGAAGAGTTAGCAGAATGTAAATCGCGTGTAGAAGAAATCGAGAATGAACTTAAGATTTTACTTCTTCCAAAGGACCCTAACGATGATAAGAACGTTATTGTTGAAATTCGTGCAGGTGCAGGCGGGGATGAAGCAGCATTATTTGCAGCTGAAATCTATCGTATGTATGTACACTATGCAGAAACCAAACGTTGGAAGATTGAAACGATGGAGTATGAAGAAATTGGTATTGGCGGTATGAAGAGTGTAAGTTTCATGATTTCAGGACAGGGTGCTTACTCTGTTATGAAATATGAATCAGGTGTACACCGTGTACAACGTGTTCCAGAGACGGAATCAGGCGGACGTATTCATACTTCTACAATTACAGTAGCTGTTATGCCAGAAGCCGAAGAAGTAGACGTTCAAATCAATGATAATGATATCCGTATCGACGTAATGCGTGCATCAGGTAATGGTGGACAGTGTGTTAATACAACTGACTCTGCAGTACGTTTAACTCACTTCCCTTCAGGAATCGTAGTTTATAGCCAAACTGAAAAATCACAGTTACAGAATAAAGATAAAGCCTTTGCATTATTACGTGCTAAGTTATATGATATCGAATGTCAAAAAGCACACGATGCAGAAGCAGAAGCAAGAAGAAGCCAGATTGGTACTGGTGATCGTTCTGAAAAGATTAGAACTTATAACTTCCCACAAGGACGTGTAACAGATCACAGAATCAACCTTACTCTTTATAAATTAGATAAAATCATGAATGGTGATATTCAAGAAATTATCGATGCTTGTATCGCAGCGGATCAGGCAAGGAAGTTAGCTAATATGCAAGATAACTAGGGAAGATAAGGCAAGAAATTTCCGAGTTAATAATAAAAGTTAAGATGAAAGATGAAAATGTTCTATATTAGTTTATTGTGACTGATATGGGACATTTTTTATATGATTACATTTTATGGGATTCTTGGAGAGTGAGATCAAAATTATCTACAGTTTATCTTGTACAAGAACAGAGGTTCTTATTTAAAAAGTAATTATATGTATAATTAGACAAAAGACTTACTTCATAAAAGAGTGAGCAACTGATTGAGAAGTCAATGTGAATAGGTTATAATAAATATGGAATATAGTGGAATGTAACTATGGAGCAATAAGTTTAACTTTACATCATTACCTCGTAATTTGGTGCAATAAATGCGAGGAATCATAACTTAAAATACAGTATAGTAGGGGGAGAAGACAATATGGAATGGGTCGAGAGACTAAATAGTGCGATTAACTATATGGAAGAGAATATGAGTGGAGATATTGATATGGGACAAGTAGCGAAGATTGCATGCTGTGGTACCTATCATTTTCAAAGAATGTTTACATATATGGCTGGTATGCCATTATCGGAATATATAAGAAAAAGGAAGATGTCTCTCGCGGCTGTTGAGTTACAAAGCGATAACAAGAAGGTATTAGATGTATCATTAAAGTATGGCTATGATTCTCCAACGGCGTTTAATCGTGCTTTCAAGAGTGTTCATGGAATTACACCATCACAGGCGAAAGAAGGTGGAATCGTTCTTAAGGCATTCCCTCCTATTAGTTTTCGAGTAATGATTAAAGGAGAACGTGAGATGAATTACAGAATTGAGAAGAAAGAGGGATTTCGTATAATTGGAATATCAATCCCTCTGGATAAAGAAATTGAGAAGAACTTTGAGGTAGTTCCGGGGATGTGGCAAAAGGCTGCTATGGATGGAACAATCCAAAAACTTGCAAAGAATATGGATTGTGATTTAAAAGGATTACTTGGTGTAAGTGCTTGTAATGACGAAAACGAATGGCGCTATTTTATAGCAGTTGCATCGAATCAGCAATTAGATGGAGAGTTGGAAGAGTATATCGTTCCAGCAGCTACATGGGCAATATTTGAGGGAGAAGGAATACATTTATCAATTCAGGAATTGGAGAAAAGAATCGTAACAGAATGGCTTCCTACCTCTGGTTATGAATATGCCAATGCCCCAGACATAGAGGTGTATATTAATCAGGACCCCCAGAATGCAAAGTATGAAGTTTGGATTCCTGTAGTAAGAAAGGAAAGTTAACTATGGTACATCTAGTGTATTGTGATAATGTTGGTAAAAAGGGTGAGAGAGTTTTAGATAAGATTATGGTCGGTACGAAAACCATGGTTGTACGTGGAGCTGCAGGAAGAAAGATTCCTCATAGTCGAGTATTTGATGATGAGAAGTTATTTTTTATGGAAAAAGGTTCTGGGGTGATAACTGCGTGTGCTACTGTGAAGAGTGTGCATAATTTTATGAAATTATCAGAAGAGGAAATAATCCAAATATTTGATGAATACCAATCGAAACTTAATCTTTCTGAGAAACAAAGAATTCGTTGGAACAAAAAGTTTTTGTGCCTTGTGGAGTTCGAGAACGTTAAAGAAATAGAACCATTGGAGTTTGATCATCAAGGCAACATGGATGATTGGTTAATTATTGATAAAATAGAGGATGTGGTGGTAGGGACAAGTATTCCGTATAATTATGAAAACTCGAAATTTTAGCTAAATCATAAGTTATTACATGGTTACAAATTGTTATACAATCACTATGAGAAAGGACTTATATCTATCTAAGCATAGATATAGGTCTTTTTGCCTATTAAAGAAAATGTTGGAGACTTATATTTCTTATGGTAGTATAAGTGTTGAATATGATTTTTATGAAAGCATAAATATCATGTATGAAGAGAAGAATTATGCTATACTATAATTTATTCTATATAGATAGAATGTGAGGTAGACAGTGAGAAAAGTTATTTTATATATAGCAATGAGTTTAGATGGATTTATTGCCACTGAATCCGGAGATGTAGAGTGGCTAAGCGGACAGGATGCTACAAGCGAAGAGATGGGAAGTTATGAAGATTTCATACAGACTATAGATACGGTTGTTATGGGGTATACAACATATCATCAAATAACTACAGAATTAGCACCAGGGAATTGGCCTTACAAAGGCATAAAATCTTACGTATTAACACATAAGAATGTAAAATCGGATGAGGAGATTGTATTTACAGACGAGAATATAAAACAGTTAATAGAGGATGTAAAATCGGAGCCAGGTGAAAATATTTGGGTTTGTGGTGGTGCTAATGTGGTGAATCAATTTATGAAAGAAGATTTGATTGATCGATATCATATAACAGTAATACCAACTATACTAGGGAAGGGAATTCGTTTGTTTCATGATAAGAATGAGAGTGTTAAGTTAAAGCTTATATCAAGTGAAAGTTATAATGGAATGATCGATTTAATATATGAGAAAAGATAAAAGAGATATATCTAATAAGAATAAGAAAATACCAAAAACTGTGAAAGTGCTTACTACTGTAGGTGTTCTTATGTTTGGTACAGTGGCACTATGGCAAGGTTTAACGGTTAAACAATATAGTGTAAACAGTGATAAAATAAAGTCACCTGTTAGAATTATGGCGATAACAGACTTGCATAGTACAATATACGGTAGTAAACAGAAGAATTTAATAGAGAAAATACAAACGTACGACCCGGATGTCATAGTTTTAGTGGGTGATATTGCAGTAGATAAGGTACCACATAAGGGAACGGAACTACTATTATCAGCAATTGGAAGGAAGTATCCTTGCTATTATGTGACGGGAAATCATGAATTTTTGTCTGGAGAAGTTACCTACATAAAGGAAATGATTCGGTCATATGGAGTTACAATTCTTGAAGGAAATTCATCGCTTATTGAAGTGGGTGGTCAGCAAATTCGCATAGCGGGTGTGGATGATCCATATGGCTTCAATGGTTACGTATATTATGAAGATGGAATAACGGATGAATGGCGTGAACAATTTAATAACTGTAATGAGGAAACTGGAGATGGAATCTATTCTGTTCTATTGTCACATAGGCCGGAATTAACAGAGATATATAAGAATAGTGGTTTTGATTTAGTAGTTGCAGGTCATGCACATGGTGGTCAGGTGAGAATACCAGGAATATTAAATGGTTTGTTAGCACCGAATCAAGGATTATTTCCTAAATACGCAGGTGGTCTTTATATATTAAATGATACAACAATGGTTGTAAGCCGTGGATTGAGTAGAAATATAATTCCTCGTGTATTTAATCCGCCAGAGATTGTAGTGATTGATTTAGAACCATTGAAATAGGGGTTATGCGGAAGAATACCTTATGTAAATGTTATAAGGGAGACAATTAGATGAGAATTGAACGAATATTAGATAATAAGAAGAGGTATATAGAGCTACTTCTTTTAGCAGATGAGCAGGAAACCATGATAGATAAGTATTTAGAAAGAGGAGATATGTTTGCTCTCTTCGAGGAGGATTTAAAGACAGTTTGTGTTGTGACCAAGGAAGGTGACGGTACGTTTGAAATTAAAAATATTGCAACAGAACCTAAGTATCAAGGAAAAGGTTATGGTAAGAAGCTAATTGAATATGTAGTAGAATTCTATGAAGATGAATGTGATACATTGCTTGTAGGTACAGGAGATAGTGATCTTACGATACCGTTTTATAGGAGATGTGGATTTGAGGAATCCCATAGCATTAGGAATTTTTTCACAGATAATTATGACCATCCAATCTATGAATGTGGGAAGCAACTAGTTGATATGGTATATTTAAAAAGAGTTTATAAGAGATAGCAGTAGAGTATATGAGGGGAGGAAAAACAATTATGAAGATTAGAGAATATACCACAAACGATTGTAAAGAGATTGCAGAATTATTTTATAATACGGTACATACCATTAATGCAATAGACTATTCAAAAGAGCAATTAGATGTATGGGCAACTGGTGATGTAGATATGGAATCTTGGAATCGTTCCTTCCTTGAGCATTACACATTGGTGGCTATAGAAGCGGATAAAATTATTGGTTTTGGTGATATCACAGAAGATGGATATCTGGACCGTCTTTATGTACACAAGGATTTTCAACATAGAGGGGTTGCAACTACAATCTGTGACAGATTAGAAACACATCTATCTACATCAAGGGTAACGACCCATGCATCAATTACAGCAAGACCCTTTTTCGAAAAGAGGGGATATCAGGTGATTAAGGAGCAACAGGTCGAAAGAAATGGAATTTTCTTAACAAATTATGTAATGGATAAGAATTTAAAATCTTTTAAGGTAGATTTGAAATAGTTACGTTAATTTACTGATCTAATTGATAAGTATGGCGTTAGATGGTGTTTGTTTGTAGAGAGGAGGAAAAATGAACTTAGAATTTGTACAATTAATTACTACACATAATGATGAAATTAAGAATATGTTTTGTCAAATAAGTGAGCTAATCAAAGATAGTGTTTCCGTAGAAGTTGAGGAAAAACTGTGGGCAAGGTTACCAAGTTTTTATGTTGGGGAGAATTTTGTTAGAATAATTCCTTTTAAAGATCATTTGAATATTGAGGCAAAAGAGATCGTTACATATAAATCAGAATTACTTGGTTTTAAAATTACACCAAAAGGAATGTTGCAGATTTTCTCAGGGCAAGAGATACCACAGGAGATTTTAGGAAAAGTATTTAATAAAACATTACAGTTAGACTAATTATTTTGAAAATAGCATTTTCGGATAAGACTTTTTAAATATAAATGCTTTATTATTAATCCTATAGGAGGTTGTTATATGGATTATACTAGTGTATCAAATATTAAAAAATATATTGAAAAGCATTTTTCAGAGGAGATTAGTCTTAATCTTCTAGCAAAAGAATTTGGATATTCGAAGTATCATTTGAATAGAATGTTTGCTGAAAGTACTGGGAAAACACTATATGCTTACATTCTGGAGAGGCGTTTGTTTGAGGCAGAATGGCTTTTGTTGAATACGGATACCCCAATTATTGAGATTGCACAAATGATTGGTTATACTTCGCAACAATCCTTCACGAAAGCCTTTGGTCAAAGATTTGAATGTTCGCCAGCAAGCTATCGTAATAATCATTATGTAATGACCGTGGCACCGAAGGTAAGACAGATCCATTCGCAACCACATACTCCTAATACAATTATCATGAGATTGGAGAGGATGGCAGCGTGAGTTATATACCATACGTGGTTCAACAAACAGGAAATAGCGAGAGAAGTTATGATATCTATTCAAGACTTCTTAATGACAGGATTATATTCCTAGGAGAAGAGGTTACAGATGCAGTAGCGACCTCAATTGTGGCGCAACTATTATATCTTGAATCCTTGGATTATAAAAAGGATATCAGCTTATATATTAATAGTCCGGGTGGAAGTATATCTTCGGGGCTAGCAATCTATGATACGATGAATTATTTGAAATGTAATGTTTCAACTATCTGTATTGGAGTAGCGGCAAGTATGGGAGCCTTCTTACTTGCGGGAGGGGCAAAAGGAAAGAGATTTGCTTTACCGAATGCAGAAATCTTGATTCATCAGCCTTCGGGTGGTATCAATGGACCTGCACAGGCTACGGATATTAATATTGTTGCGAAGCATATCCTAGATACAAAAGAACGAATTAATCGGATTTTATCGCAAAATACAGGTAAAGATATAAAGCAAATAGAAATAGACTGTGAACGTGATTATTATATGACAGCACTTGAGGCTAACAGTTACGGTATAGTAGACTCTATTATTGAGTAGAGTATATCAAGAAGAGGCTCGAATAACAAGCTTGCAATAACAAGCTTGGAAGAGTATAGTCTTATGTATCAATGATTAAGGGGTGAGGATGAGTTCAAAGATGAGGGTAGTAAGCCTATTAAAAGAACGGTTTGAATAAGTCACAGATTAAGATAAGAGGTATCATAATGAATATAAAAGAATTAACAATAGAAGAGATGAATCGAGAGTTATTCAATCATTTTGTACGTCGTCAGGAAGTTACAAGATGCTATAGAAAGATAGAAGGAGAATGGGTAATTAAAGATGATCCTTTCATTGATGAATGGTCCGAAGAAGAGTATCAACTATTAGTGGACTGCTTAAAGAATACCATAGCAACTGGTGGAGTTGTTTATGGTGCTTTCGTAGATGGAAAACTCAAAGGTTTTACTTCTGTGGAACCACAATTATTCGGAATCAATAAGGAATATCTTGACTTATCTAGTATTCATGTTTCTCAGGATATGCGAGGAAGTGGACTGGGACGTAAGTTATTCCGATTAGCAATGGATTGGGCGAAGAATCATGATGCTAAGAAGCTATATATATCAGCACATTCAGCGGTGGAAACTCAGGAATTCTATAAGGCAATGGGCTGTGTTGAAGCGGTGGAATATAATTCTAAACATGTGGAACAAGAGCCCTGTGATTGTCAATTAGAGTGTATACTTTAGGGAAAATTAATAATGAAATCTAGGAAGGAGACTTGACAGTCTCCTTTCTAGATCAGTACTAAACTCAATGGTCTAATTGGAGGAGTATTAAAAGTGAATAAGCAAAATAATTTTGATATAATTCATAACAGAATAGGTACAGAATCCGTAAAGTGGGATGCTCTACCAAGAGAGGTGAGTCAGGAGCAATTGAATGCGATGTGGATCGCAGATATGGATTTCGCAACACCTACGTGTATTATTAACGCAATGATGCAACGGTTGCAACATCCGATATTCGGATATATTAGTAATTCAAAACGCTTTTATGATGCAATTGCACATTGGCATAGAACAAGATACCAGATTGTAGGAGTAACAGAAGCCGTTGTTTCATATCAGAACTCTGTGCTTGGAGGATTGACTACCGCTATATATACGTTTACACAGGAGAAAGAGAGTGTTTTGGTTCATGCGCCTGCTTATGGAGGTTTCATACGTGCTTTACAAGCAACCAATAGAAATATAGTTCTTAGCGAGTTAAAACAAGATGGGGATGGTACCTTTATAATGGACTTTGAGGATATGAAGGAAAAGGTTGTTGATAACAATATACGATGCCTAATTCTGTGTTCTCCTCATAACCCAACTGGACGTGTATGGACAAGGGAAGAACTTGAATCCCTAGCAATGTTTTGTGAAGAGCATCAAATTAATATAATTTCGGATGAGATATGGGCTGATTTTACGTTCCGTGGTCATTCACATATACCATTACAAAGTGTAAATGCTTATATGAAGCAACATACGATTGCCTGCTATGCACCGACTAAGACTTTCAATCTAGGTGGCTTACAAGTTGCATATTCTATAATCTATAATAATTCATTAATGGAAGCATATAGAAAAATAAGTGAACAAAGTCATTATAATCTATTGAATGCCCTATCACTTGAAGCACTTGTTGCAGGATACCAAGAGGGAGCTAATTGGGTAGATGATCTTTGCGATTACGTTGAAGAGAATGTTGACTATGCTTACACCTATATCAAAGAGAAATTACCAGATATTAAGGTAGTAAAACCTCAGGGTACGTATCTTTTATGGTTAAATCTTAAGAGTTTTGGAGCAGATTTTGACCATATTCTCGAGTTACTGGCAAGTAAAGGTCTTGTGCCTGATGATGGGCGCAAATATGGTGTGGACAATTTTATTCGTCTGAATCTAGCTTGCCCTCGAGAAATGGTAAAACTAGCAATGAAGCAACTAGAGGAATCGTTACGATAACAATAACTAAAAGAACACCAGTCGAAGCAACAATGGTATTAAAGTTGCCTCGACTGGTGTTTTAATTACAGACTTTTATCAAGTGAATTTAGACTTCGATTTATGAGGAATAAACAACAACCCAGGAACCCGACAAGTCCTAGGACAACATATAACAAAGCAATACCGCTTCCATCACCAGAACCTACAAGTATTGACAAGTAGTTTTGTGTGGAGGAACTACTGTGCATATAGGGTTCGAAAACATCATCGGCTAATATTCCACCAAGAAGATTACCAATTGGAATACAGGCGTATTGTAAAGTATTCCTTGCTGAGAATACACGGCCTTGCATTGTAATAGGTACTTCGGTACGCATAATGTATTCCGTGTTAGCCATAAGGAAGGGAATTAATAAATTCCCGAGTAATACTGCTAATGTCCATACATAAAAATTACGTCCGATTCCAAGCATACTATTACAGATTAAGAAAGAGAACATCATGATATATAGACATAAGCGAATCTTTCTCTGTACAGGTTTTGTCTTCGTTACTAATATGCTACCAAGTAATCCTGCAATACCAATTGTACTTGTAACAATTCCTAGTTGCAAATCATTATCACCCGTTCTTGAAAGAATCATGGGGGAAAGATTAGTATTATAGATAGCTGCAATAAAGTTTACGAATGCCATGAAACCAATTAGGTTTAAGATTCCTTTATGTTTAACTAGATATTGAATACCAAATCTGCAATTTTGCCATATGGAGTCTTGGTGGTGTTCGTAATTAACTATATCAGGAATTAAAACGAATCTCCATAAGGTTATGAATGCGAATATGAATGTTATAAGGTCAAGGCATATAAGGATATTTAACCCCAAAAGTGAGTATAGAGTTGTAGCAACAAGTGGAGAGAATATGCCAACGAAGGAGTTACAAAATGAACGTAGCCCACTTGTTTTCATATAGTCCTCTTTTGATACAAGTAAGGTCTCGGCAACAGTTGAGGCTGGATTTTGAAAGGCATCCATGATTCCTAAGAGTATATTAATTAGGTACAGATAACTAATTTGCAATGCATCTTGTTGTAATAGTAAGAGTACACTAATAGAACCGATAGCTGCTACCCCGTCTGATGTAAGCATTATTTTCTTTTTATTCCATTTGTCGCTTATGCTTCCTGCGATAAAGTTAAGAAAAATTTCCGGGACTAAGTAACATACAGATAGAATGGAAGCGGATAGTACCGAACCACTTTGTTTATATGCCCATAATACAAGTCCATAGCTTGTTAATTTACTTCCAAATTGTGATACGAATTGCCCCATTAAGAATATATAGAATGTTCTTAATTTTTTTGAACTTTTTATAGTATTATACATTTTAACTTTGCTCCTTTTTCAATTTCCGTTGCAAAGTCAAAAAGAGATAGATTCCTACTCCATGCAAGTTCTATCTAGTTGACTTTGCATGGAGCCGTAGCAATACATAACCTCATAATTACCTCCTTTTTCTTCTGTTTTTTACTATTCTTGTACTTTATTATAATATAGGAAGACATTGTTTACAATCTTAATCATAAGTACGAAAGATATAGGAGTACTTAAATATATTAAGTATTTACTCAATCGAACAAATTCGGTTATAATTTGAGGAAGGTAATGTTGTGGAGTTTAGGATAGGGACTTTGCAAACGCAATAGGAAGAAAATAAAAAAGAATAAGGAGCAACGATATGCAGTTTGAATATTTTAAATTAGAAATCTTCATACCAGAAACACATCTAGAAATATTACAAAAAGCATTAATGGAAGTGGATGCTGGTCATATTGGGAATTATGATTGTTGTTTATCCTATAGTAAAGTAATTGGTTGTTGGCGTCCTCTAGATGGAACAACACCGTATATTGGATCTGTGGGTGAGATAAGCGCAGAACCTGAATTGAAAGTTGAAGTATGCTGTAAAGCAAAAAGATTGCAAGAAACGAAATCGGCAATTAAGAAGGTTCATCCATATGAAGAACCAGTAATTAATGTAATACCGTTATATGAAACAGGATTATAGCGAAATCTAAACGTTAAGCTTATTGCATTCTCTTGATAAGAGAGTTATAATAATTGATAAAACTGTAAACCATTAGTATAGATAACTATATTGATAGTTTGCAGTTTTATGCAATAGGAAAACGGGTTCTATTACATAAAATCGCTCCACTATGGATGTGTACTCGCTTGAGAAAATAATACAGTAGTGGTAGAATGTCTTACTAAGGGCAAAAAAAGTACTTATGCCCTTGATGGTTGGAGGAAATAATGAAAGAAAAATTAAAGAAGATTAAGTTCTCGACGACCCAGATGATCGTATTTGGTTTCTTGGCAGCAATACTAATTGGAACTGCACTATTAATGCTACCGTTTGCGACTAAACCAGGGGAGACTACGACCTTAATCGATGCCATGTTCACGGCAACAACATCAATTTGTGTTACTGGATTGGTTACAGTTAATACACTCTCACATTGGACAACATTCGGTCATGTTGTAATACTTATTCTGATACAATTTGGTGGGCTTGGAGTTGTAACATTTACAACAACAATATTATTGATGATGAGAAAACGTATTACATTGCGAGAGAGATTATTAATCCAAGAAGCGTATAACCTAGATACATTAAGAGGCCTAGTACGCCTTACCATTAAAATTATGAAAGGAACATTTGTGGTAGAGGGTATTGGGGCTTTATTATATAGTATTGCATTCATTCCTAAGTATGGATTCGTATCTGGATTAGGAAGAGCAATATTTAATTCTATATCAGCATTCTGTAATGCCGGTATGGATATTCTAGGAGATTATAGTTTGGCAGAATACGTGACTAGTCCATTGGTTAACTTTACGACAATGGCGCTTATAATTCTAGGTGGTATTGGATTCCCCGTTTGGTGGGATGTTGTAACCAAATTAAAAAAATCTTTTAAAGATAAATTTAGTCTCAAATCTTTTGCACGTAGTCTTAGACTACATACAAAGATTGCAGTTGGTACAACAGTTTTGTTAATCGCTTTTGGTACGGTTGCGATTTTCATTATGGAGTATCATAATAAAGGAACAATAGGAAATCTGAATTTTGGACAAAAAATTATGGCATCTATGTTTCAATCTGTTACCACAAGAACTGCTGGTTTCTTAACAGTTCCTCAGGAGAATTTATCAAGTGACTCTGCATTTATTTCAATTATTCTGATGTTCATTGGTGGGTCGCCGTCAGGTACAGCAGGTGGTATTAAGACAGTAACGTTTGCTATGATCTTCTTGGCAGCTTACTCTATAATTAGAGGTAAGCAAGATGTTGAACTTTGTAGAAGAAAGATTGCAGATTTCTATATTAAGAAGGCGCTTGCTGTCATTCTAGTAAGTGCATCTGTATTATTTGTTTCAACCATATTTCTTTCAGTTGTCGAGGGCGGTGAATTCCTTGATATTCTGTTCGAAACAACGTCTGCATTAGCGACTGTAGGTTTATCAAGAAACTTAACTCCATCACTCAGTACGCTTGGTAAATTTATAATAATAGTAACAATGTATCTTGGACGTATTGGACCTATGTCGATGGCGTTAGCTTTCAATTTAAGAGGTGTAAAAGAGAATTCAAGACATTTACCAGGGGAGAATATATCAGTAGGTTAGTAGATAAACTTAAAAGTAGGTTGTCTATTAGACAGTAGTGTAACAAATCGCGGATATCCGCGTGATTTAGATAAATGTGTCAGAAGGGCATGGTGGATAGAATGGCAAATAAAGAGTTTGTAGTATTTGGATTAGGAAGATTTGGAAAGAGCGTTGCAACCACATTAGCAGATAGTGGTTGTGAGGTATTAGTTGTGGATGATAGTGAAGACAAAATTCAAGAGATGGCTGACATCGTAACATACGCAGTAAAAGCTAATGTTACCGATGTTGATACGATGGAAACTCTAGGAATTAGTAATTTTGATGGTGCTATCGTTGCAATCGGTGAAAATCTAGAAGCAAGCGTTATGGTTACGATATTAGCAAAAGAACTTGGTATTCCGTATGTTCTCGCAAAAGCGCAAAACGACTTACATGCTAAGATTTTGAAAAAGGTTGGAGCAGATATGGTTGTGTTCCCAGAAAAGGAAACAGGAATACGTATTGCAAACAATTTATTATTAGGTAATTTCTTCGATGCAGTGGAACTTTCGTCTACATTCAGTATGATGGAGATTGGGGCATTATCAGAGTGGGATGGACATAGTCTAAGAGAGTTAAACCTACGTGCCAAATATAAAGTTAATGTAATTGGTATGAAGAAAAACGGAGTATTAGATATTAATCCTGATGCAGATTCAGCAGTTTCTAAGAATGATATTCTTGTTATGATCGGTAAGAATGAAACATTGAATAAGCTTGCAAGTATGCACAGTAAATAGTAAGAAGAAATAGACAATAAGAGTTTCGTAGTTGTCTTGTAAGGAGAAAGTATGATTACCAGCTCAAGTAATAATCAGATTAAGAATCTGATTGCACTTTTGAAGAAGGCAAAGACTAGAAACAGTCAGAAAGAATTCGTAATTGAAGGTATTAAGATGTTTGAAGAGACGGATTCTAGCAATTTGGTTAAGGCCTATGTAACAGAAAGTTTTTATCAAGATAGATTGCATGAAAATCCTGCATATTTTGATTCATTTGCATATGAAATTGTAGCGGATAAGGTATTATGTGATGCAGCAGAAACAACTACACCACAGGGAGTACTAGCAATCGTGAAGCAACCAACATATAACTACCAGGAATTAATTACACATGACGAAGCTAACTTATTATTACTTGAAGATGTTCGTGATCCAGGCAACATGGGCACAATAATACGTACCGCAGAAGGTGCTGGTATAACTGGAGTTATTATTAGCAAGGAATCTGTGGACATCTTTAATCCAAAAGTAGTTCGCTCTACAATGGGGGCATTATATCGAATGCCATTTGTCTATGTTGAAGATTTTGTGGGGGCATTAGAAGAGATGAAACAACAAGGCATCACAATCTATGCTTCTCATCTTGCAGCCAAGAACTATTATGATGAAGAAGAATATACGAATAAGACAGGAATTATCATTGGCAATGAAGCAAATGGAATTTCTGACGAAGCAAGTAAGGTGGCAACACGTTTGATTAAGATTCCGATGGAGGGAAAAGTAGAATCCCTGAATGCTAGTGTAGCTGCATCTATACTTATGTATGAAGTTTATCGTCAAAAACGAAACAAAATTAAAAATTGATTAAAAATACAATATATCCATATTAAAAATGCGAAAAACAGCCTGTTTTTCGTATTTTTGCTACTAAGGGTATATTGTAATTAGTGGAAGTATGAAGTAAAATAGATATAACGTGTGGAGGAGGTAGGAATTAATTTCCGCATAGAGAATGTAGAAAGGGGATAAGATATGGAATCTTTTTACTGGTTGATAGCAGTAGCGGTACTTTTAATTATTGAAATCACTACACTAGGATTAACAACGATTTGGTTTGCAGGTGGAGCGTTAATAGCATTCCTTGCATCCATACTAGGAGCTAGCTACTTAATACAATTTATACTCTTTGTTGTAGTTTCAGTGATTCTTTTGTGCTTTACGAGACCGCTCGCTTTGCGTTATTTTAATAATCATAGAGCAAGAACCAATTATGAGAGCATCATTGGACAGACTGCAAAGGTTACATCAACAATTGATAATTTCAATCAAACTGGTTCTGCAAATGTTGGAGGACAGGAATGGACAGCAAGAGCAGAACGAGATGAGGATATTATCGAACCAGATACACTGGTAAAGATTATTGCAATTAAAGGTGTTAAATTAATTGTAACAAGGTAACTATTAAAATAGAAGGTTAATGAATGGAGGAAGTAAAATATGGATATTTGGCAATTGATTGGTATAGGATTTATAGTTATTATTTTAATTATCCTTGCATCTTGTGTCAAAATCGTACCACAAGCGCATGCATATGTTTTAGAAAGATTAGGTGGATATCAGGGAACTTGGAACGTAGGTGTACATTTTAAAGTACCGTTTATTGATCGTGTTGCTAAGAAAATAGTATTAAAGGAACAAGTTGTTGATTTTGCTCCTCAACCTGTAATTACGAAGGATAATGTTACAATGAGAATTGATACCGTTGTATTTTTCCAGATTACAGATCCTAAATTATTTGCATATGGTGTTGAAAACCCAATTATGGCTATTGAGAATTTGACAGCTACAACATTAAGAAATATTATTGGTGATCTAGAACTTGATCAAACACTCACATCAAGAGAGATTATTAATACGAAGATGCGTGTATCACTTGATACAGCAACAGATCCTTGGGGTATCAAAGTTAACCGAGTAGAACTTAAGAACATAATCCCACCGGCAGCTATTCAAGACGCGATGGAGAAACAGATGAAAGCAGAGCGTGAACGTAGAGAAGCAATTCTTAGGGCTGAAGGTGAGAAGAAATCCACTGTACTTGTTGCAGAAGGTAAGAAAGAATCTGCAATACTTGAAGCACAGGGTGAGAAAGAAGCTGCAATACTTCGTGCAGAAGCTAAGAAAGAAGCTACAATTCGTGAAGCTGAAGGTCAAGCTCAAGCAATTGTTGCTGTACAACAGGCTAACGCAGATGGTATTCGTTTCTTGAATGAGGCAAAACCGGGTAATGCAGTGCTTCAATTAAAGAGTTTAGAAGCATTTGAAAAGGCTGCGGATGGTAAAGCAACTAAAATTATCATTCCTTCAGAAATTCAAGGAATTGCAGGTCTTGTTAAGAGTGTAGTTGAGATTGGAAAAGAAAGTTAAGCGGATATATAGATAATGAAAAGGTAATGATTCTAAGGCGTAATGTATATTAGAATCGTTACCTTTTTAACTGTTCACAGGGCTTCGGAATAAAGAGTTCTAAAATAGTGCTCGAAATCGGACATCCTTTGTGGTATAATGTTTTTGTATATTTTATTGGAGGTGAATCGATGCTTGACAATAATAAAATAAAATTAATGACTAAGCTTGCTATATACGAGAAAAACGAAGGACAAGATGATGTAAAATTAAGTAAATACTATAAGGCGGATTTTCTCAGATACCAAGTAATTAAGACTGTTGTAAGTGTAACTGTATCTTATCTATTGGTGTTATTAGTGGTAGCCTTCTATAGATCAGAGTATCTTATACAGAAAGCTGTAGAGCTAGATTACAAAGCTATAGGTACCAAAGTGTTAGGAATCTACATTATACTTTTGGTTATCTATTTATTTGGGACTATTGTTGGGTATTCATTCAAATTTGATTCATCAAGAAAAAGACTTTTTAAATATAGGAAAAACCTTAAGAAACTTCGTCAATATTACCGTAACGAAGAGAATGAACTGAAATAGGGAGAGTATAATATATGATGAGTTTACTCGTTTTGAAAGAAAGACTAATTACAATATATCAAAAAATCGATGTGTATGCAAAACCAGTGATTCGATTCTTTATGGCACTTGTATTATTTATGGTAATTAATAGCTCATATGGTTATGATTCACGTTTTAAGAGTATACCAGTTGTGTTATTATTATCATTATTCTGTGCTTTTTTACCAATACCAATAATGATAATAATTGCAGCCGTAATATCTTTTTTCCATTTTTATTTTGTATCGAAGATATTATCCATTTTAGTTGTGGTTGTATTCCTAATTCTGTATCTGCTATTTGCTCGATTTACGCCAAAGCAAGGGTACGTATTGGTATTAATGCCGATATGCTTTATACTAAATATACCTTATGTATTACCAATCTTATTAGGTGTTATAGCAACACCTATATCAATTATACCTGTTACCTGTGGAGTATTCCTTTATTTTTTCATTGCTATAGTGAAGCAAGCGGCACAGATAACAGTAACCTTAAGTGTTGAAGATACATTACAAGTCTATACTTATGTTATTGATGGTTTGAAATCGAATAAAGAAATGATATTAACGATAGCTATTTTTGCTATTGTAATGTTAATTACTTATATAATTCGTACAAGAAAGATAGATCATGCCTTTGATATTGCAATTGCAGCTGGTGTTGTTGTGAATATATTGGTTTTCTTGATTGGCGATTTACGTTTAGATATCCAAGATAAGATATTAACTTTAGTAATAGGTTCACTTATCTCGGGGGTACTTGTTTACATCATACAGTTTTTCCGTCTAACATTAGATTATACGGCTGTTGAATATGTGCAATTTCAAGATGATGATTATTATTACTACGTAAAAGCGGTACCAAAGATGAAAATTACGGTACCACAAAAGAACATTACCAAGATAAATGAGAAAAAAGTTACAGCTGATAGTGTTAATATTAAAGAACTTGTAAAGAATGAGTTATATGACGATTATGATGATCAAGATGATATATCAAATTACGATGAGTTTGATGAATATATAGATGAAGATAAGAAGAGATAACATATAGATTTTGTTGAAAATATGAGGCAAAGGTGCGAAGTAAATGGAGACAATCAAGAGTTTTGTTAATGATTATTTGGTATGGCTATCAATTCCAAAGTTAACACTAACCGATATTTTAGAGATATTAATATTGGCTTTTTTAATCTACCATATTGTTAATTGGATAAAGAGCACTAGAGCATGGATGCTAGTAAAAGGGATTATCGTACTTTGCATTTTCAGTCTTATTGCCTCGATTTTGAATTTTAATGTAATTCTTTGGATTATATCAAAAACAATTAATGTTGGTATTATTGCAGTTGTTATATTATTCCAGCCTGAACTTAGGAAAGCGTTAGAACAATTAGGAAGAAAGAATATAGTATCTTCTTTCATTACATTCGATGATCAAAAGGAGAAGAATGAACGCTTCTCTGATAAGACGATATCGGAAATCGTCAGAGCAACGTTTGAGTTATCAAAGACAAAGACAGGTGCGCTGATGGTTATAGAACAAAATATTATCTTAAGCGAATACGAAAGAACTGGAATTAATATTGATTCAGCAATAAGTAGCCAGCTATTAATTAATATTTTTGAACATAACACACCACTTCATGATGGGGCAGTTCTAATCCGAGGAAATCGAATCGTCGCGGCAACTTGTTATCTACCTTTATCAGACAATATGGAATTAAGTAAAGATTTGGGTACAAGACATAGAGCTGGAGTAGGTATTAGTGAAGTTTCTGATAGTTTAACAATTACAGTTTCTGAAGAAACAGGTAAAGTATCTATCGCAATTGGTGGTGTTTTAATCCGAAATGTAGATGGTGATTATCTAAAGAATAAATTACAGTCATTACAAAGGAGATCTGGAGAAACGAAAAAAATAAAATTATGGAGGGGAAGACTAAAGAATGAAAAGAAAATGGACTAAAAATTTAGGACTAAAAATTTTATCTTTGGGTCTTGCCGCACTTATATGGTTTATTATCGTAAATATAGATGATCCTGCAATATCAAGAACATTTCGTTTATCTGTAGAGAAGCGGAATGAAGATGTAATTGCTAGTCAAGGAATGTGTTACGAGGTATTAGAAGGTGATGCTGTTACGATTACAGTTAAGGGTAAGAGAAGTGTTGTCGAGGCATTAACAACATCGGATTTTAGTGCATATGCAGACCTATCTAAACTATCAAGATGGAATGCTGTACCGATTAAAGTAGAGCTAACAAAGTACCTAACGGAATCTGATACACCGAGTATTACAATTGGTTCAGTGGATACCTTAATTGTTTCACTTGAAGAGACAGAGACGAAGCAATTCAAAGTTAGCGTTGTCAAGAAGGGAACAGTTGAAGAGGGTTATTGTATAGGTGAATTAAAGACAAAACCAAATATAATACAAGTTACTGGTGCGAAGTCACAGATTAGTAAGATTGATGAAGTAAAAGTTGAGATTGATGTATCCAATGCTTCAGAGAATTTTACAACTAGTGGAGTACCAAAGGTATATGATGCAGATGGAAAAGAAATTAATTCTTCAAAGATGACGTTTAGTACAACAGAGGTTAAAGTTGTTGGTACGTTGTTGAATACTAAAACAATACCAGTAGATATAGAGATTCAAGGGAATCCATTACATGGATACCGTTATATTAGTACAGAATATGAACCTAAGAGTGTTACAATCGCTGGAGATAGGAAAGCATTAAGTACAGTTAGTAAGATTGTTATACCTATTGACATATCTGGACAATATGAGGATATTGAAACGGAGATTAACCTAGAGAATTATTTACCAGAAGGAGTTATTCTTGAAGAAGAAAGTCTTTCTGTGATGGTTAATATCGTTATTGAGAAGTTACAAATCAAAGACTTCACTTTCGATACGAAGGACATTCAATTTAAGGATTTGAATGATCAATTGAAGTTCAGTTATATAAACGATACTACATCAACTGAATTGGTTATCAAGATTATGGGTAGAGAAGAAGATCTTAAGAATCTTAAGATAAGTGATTTGAATCCATATATTGATTTGAAAGGAAAGAATAAACCAGGTAGTTATGTTATCGAAGTGCAATTTGATACTATTGAAGGAATTACTATTTTGAATAAACCAACGGTTTCAATAGAATTAACAGCGGAGACGGATAACGAACCTGAAGATGGAAACCAAGGTGGAAGTAGCGATACAAAACCAGATATTGATGTGGATAATAACAATGGAGCGAATGACAATAACACGGAAACTTCTGGTGGTACAGATACTAATGAAGAGGAAGATAATAAAGAAGTATCTGATGCCGAAGATAATGAATAATGGAATTGTTGTAAAAGAGTAACATGAGGAGGCGCTATGGTAAGTAAGAAGATAGTAGTGCAAAGTGCATATGGACTGCATTTACGACCAGTTAGCTTACTATGTCAAGAAGCATTGAAATATTCTTGTCACATTATGTTATTAACAGAATCGAAATCGGTGAATGCAAAAAGTGTGTTAGGAGTGCTTGGTGCCTGTGTAAAAAATGGAATGGAAATCGAGCTACAATGTGATGGAGAAGACGAAAAGGAAGCTCTTGAAGCAATTATAAGTTTATTGGATTCGATCTTTAAGGAAGAGAAGAACAAAGAAGAATAGAATTCTTGACAAAATTCAAAATATATTATATACTAAATCGCTCGCCTAAAAGGCGAGCGTTATTTATGACTCAAGTTAATAGAAGGTTCTACTAGTGCTTTCGATTTTAAGGAAAAGATAGGTGATTATTATGAAATATGATGTTATTATAATAGGTGCTGGCCCAGCAGGGATTTTTACTGCCTTGGAAATGATCAAGAATAAATCGAATAAGAAGATTGTTATCATTGAAAAAGGATGTTCGATTAGCAAAAGACGTTGCCCGAAAACAACAACGAAGAAATGTGTTAATTGTAAACCATACTGTCATATAACAACAGGTTTCTCAGGAGCAGGAGCTTTTTCTGATGGTAAATTATCATTAAGTGCAGAAGTAGGTGGAGATTTACCTTCATTAATTGGAGTAGATGTAGCAGAAGAAACGATTAAATATGCGGATGATATATACTTGGAATTCGGTGCTGACACTAAAGTAGAAGGTGTAAATGTTGGAGATAAGGTAAAAGAAATTCGTAAAAATGCAATTAAATCAGGTCTAAAGTTAGTAGATTGTCCAATACGTCATCTTGGAACAGAAGCAGCTCAAGAAATTTATCTTAAGATTGAGAACTTCTTATTAGAAAATGGTGTAGAAATCAAATTCGATACAATTTGTAAAGATATTATAGTTGAAGATTCTACTTGTAAAGGAGTTATTCTTGCTAGTTCAAGAAAGCAAGATGAAATGGAAACTTTGGAAGCGGATGAAATAGTTATTGCAACAGGACGTAAAGGTGCTGATTGGTTAGAAAAAATGTGTGAAAAACATGATATTGAGCATCAACCAGGTACTGTTGATATCGGTGTTCGTGTAGAAGTTCGTAATGAAATAATGGAAGATGTCAATAATGTATTATATGAATCTAAGTTGATAGGTTACCCACTTCCATTTAAGAATAAAGTGAGAACTTTCTGTCAAAATCCTGGTGGATTTGTTAGTCAAGAAAACTACGATAATAACTTAGCAATTGTAAATGGACATTCGTATAAGAAATTAAAATCAGAAAATACAAACCTTGCAATTCTATGTTCTCATAACTTTATTGAGCCATTCAATCAACCGATTGAATATGCTAAGAGAGTTGGGGAGTTAGTGAATATGTTAGGTAATGGACAGATTCTTGTACAAAGATTCGGTGATATTCTTGAAGGTAAAAGAACTTGGCAAGAAGAATTAAATCAATCCAATGTTAAGCCAACAATGCCAGATGCAATAGCAGGCGATATTACATCAGCTATGCCATACAGAACAATGGTTAATATTATTAACTTCATTAAGGCTGTTGATACGGTTGTACCTGGTTTTGCAAGTAACGAAACACTATTATACTCTCCTGAAATCAAATTCTATAGTAATCGCATTAAGATGGATAAGGAATTCAAAACAAACATTAAAGGCTTACATTGTCTAGGAGATTCTAGTGGTTGGACAAGGGGATTGATGATGTCATCTGTAATGGGTGTATTAATGGGAAGAGAATTGATATAATTAGTAATCTATGACTATGAGGTTTCGATACCAGATGGTTATAATTAATTTAATATAGGTATAAGTCAAAACAAACACCAGCAAGAAGATATATGCTATCTTTTTGCTGGTGTTTTAAAATATATATTGATAAAGTAAAGTGCTAATGTTATAATGTAAAACAAAACTATTCAGATACTAAATTTGGATAGCTAATGTGTAACTAGATTATGACAAAGGGGTCAATCTTTACAGAATCTTTGTCATGAGTCGATGGTCAATTTAATAAATTAAATTGGTATCATCTACTTACCTACATATAATAGAAAAGGAATGATAAGGATGGGGCTAGAGTAGACAGAGCAAAATTGTTTATAATCAAGCGATATAGTGTGATTTATCGACTCCGTAGTTTGGAATGTTTTGAGGCTTTATTGTGAACGAATTGTAGTGTTTTTAGTTCAACAAATTCTAAATTAGGAGGAAATTAATATGTTAAATTATAAGAAATATCAAAGAGTACCTGTTGTGAATTATCCAGAACGTGAGTGGCCAAATAAAGAAATTGAGAAAGCACCAGTTTGGTGTAGCGTTGATTTACGTGATGGTAATCAAGCGTTAATTGAGCCAATGGTTGTTGAAGAGAAGATTGAATACTTCTGTATGTTAGTTAAATTAGGATTTAAAGAGATTGAAGTAGGATTCCCTTCTGCTTCACAAATCGAATTTGATTTCTTAAGGCAATTAGTGGAACGTAATTTAATTCCAGATAATGTTTGTGTTCAAGTGTTAGTACAATGTAGAGATCATTTAATCAAGCGTACATTTGAAGCATTAGAAGGGATTAAAACAGCAATTGTACATATCTATAATTCTACATCAACCTTACAACGTGATGTTGTGTTTGATAAATCTAGAGAAGAGATCAAACAAATAGCTATTGATGGAGCTATGTTGGTAAAGGAATATGTGAAAGAGTTTCCTGGTAAGATTATCTTAGAATATTCACCAGAAAGTTTCACAGGTACAGAACTTGATTTTGCATTAGATATTTGTACGGCAGTTCAAGATGTTTGGCAGCCTACAAGTGACAATAAGATTATATTTAATTTGCCATCTACTGTTGAGATGAATACGCCAAACGTGTATGCAGATCAAATCGAGTGGATGAGCCGCCATTTTAAAGATAGAGAGAACATTATTCTTAGTGTTCACCCTCATAATGATCGAGGTACGGGAGTTGCCTGTGCAGAACTTGCATTACTTGCAGGTGCCGATCGTGTGGAAGGAACCTTGTTTGGTAATGGGGAGAGAACAGGTAATGTTGATATCGTGAATATCGCTTATAATATGTTTTCACAAGGAATCAACCCAGAACTTGACCTTACTCATATAAATGAGATTGCTGAAGTTTATGAAAGATGTTGTAAGCTTCCAATTCATGCTAGACACCCATATGTTGGTAAATTGGTATTTACTGCTTTCTCTGGCTCGCACCAAGATGCCATTAACAAGGGCGTTAAGGCTATGCAAGATAGAAACAGCGAGATTTGGGAAGTACCATATCTTCCAATCGATCCAAGTGATATCGGTAGAGAATATGAACCAATTGTTCGTATTAATAGCCAATCAGGTAAAGGTGGCGTAGCATTCGTTATGGATACGTATTATGGTTTCAAATTACCAAAAGGTATGCATAAAGAATTCGCTGATGTTATTCAGAAGATTTCTGAAAAACAAGGAGAAGTGGCACCAGATCAAATCATGGATGAATTCAAGAAAGAGTATCTTGATAAGAAAGAGCCACTTCATTTCAAACGTTGCAAGATGGAAGATATCTCAGATGGAGATAGTGACTTTGATACCAAAGTAGTATTAACATACATGTTCAAGGGCGAAGAAAAGGTTATCGAAGATTACGGTAATGGACCAATCGATGCGGTTCAAAGAGCGATGCAAGATTCTCTTGGAGTAAAAATTAAAGTGTTAGATTATTCAGAGCATGCCCTAAGAGAAGGTTCTAATGCACAGGCAGCCGCTTATATTCATATGTTTGACCAAGAAACTAACCTTGCAACTTTTGGTGTTGGTGTAAGTTCTAATATTACGAGAGCATCTATTCGTGCCATCTTTAGTGCAATCAATCGTTTGAGATTTAAGAATTAAGAAATATTTAAGAATCTTTTATCTTAAATTAAAAACCTCTTTAAAAAGCTGATTTATAATTAAAGTAGGTAAAATAGGATAATACTAGTATAGAGGAATCTATACATTATGTACATTTCGGTTCCACATATAGGAATATATGGGTGATGATTGTATATAGTGTATAGATTTTTTGTTGAATTATGGGCACTATACAATTCGTGCACGTTGACTTGAATGTATAAAAATGCTATAATTCTTTGAATGGTTTAAAAAAGAATTTGGAGGAAAAGGATAGAAATGAAGGTAAGTGTAATTATTCCGTTTCATTATGGAATAGCATTTTTAGAGGATTGCCTTATTAGTTTAAGAGAACAGAATTATCGTGATCTAGAGACAATTCTAGTATGTGACCATATTGAGGAGAATATAGATGTATTGGTAGCTGAATTTGGGCAAGATTTGAATATGAGCGTTTATCATCTTGATGAAACTACTGGTGTAGCTGCAGCAAGAAATCTAGGACTTGATAAGGCACAAGGAGAATATATATATTTCTTAGATTCCGATGATTACTTATATATAGATACATTGGCTTTACTTGTTGAATCAACAATTGATACAGATGCTGATATTGTATACGGTAAGAAGAAAAGATCTTGGTTTAAACGTAGCGTATACATGAGTACAGTTATGGAAAATGCTGATGAAGAGAATGCAGAGAGCGATGAAGATAACAATGCATTTGAAGATGCAGAATCAAATGCTGAAAACGGAAACGAGAGCGAGTCTAAGAGTTCGATTGATGATGATAATAGTGATGAAGATGATGATTCTGCTGATGATGAGAACGAAGTGGAGTTAAGCGAAGAGGAATTAATGGCGGCAGAAGAACGTAGGATTAGACGTAAGAGAGAACGTGCTCATCATACGATGGTTACTACTAGAAAAGGTATCCGTAATGTTTCTGTTTTGAATATCTTGATGAAAAGAAGTGTTATTGAAGAACACAATATCCGTTTTAATGAAAAGTTTAAATTCTATTCTGACTTATCATTTTTAGTACAAGTATTAGAATACGCTCAGATTTTTGAGAAGAAGATGCGCGCGGTATATATTAAGAGAAAGCATAATGATTCTATTAATATGCCAGCATTATCACAGATAAAAGAACCTGGCAAATTTGAAGAGTATATAGAAGCTTATTACTACACAATATCACTAATACCGGAAGATAGTACGTTAAGAAGACGTATCGACCGCAAGATTATCAATTATTATGTTAAGACATTCGCTCCAAAACTTCGTAGAAGCACCAATGATGCTTGGAGGACAGAACGTTTTGAGATACTTCGTAAGATAGTTATTAATATGGATCCTTCTGTTATTAAGATGCAAAAGGGCTATAGAAAACGTTTAGTGAAAGCACTTATGAAAGGCGATTTGAAGAAATCACAACGCCTTGTTAATTGGGATCTTGGTAAGAAGAAATTCAAGAAAATTATTACGAATAAGAGAGCATTAGCTAAATTCTTATATATTCACAGTTTCTTAAAGAAACCAATGATGGAGAACTGGGTAATATGTGAAAGTTTCTTTGGTAAGAGCTATTCGGACAGTCCAAAGTATATCTATGAATATTTGTCTAAGACTTATCCAGGTAAATACAAATTCATATGGGTAATCAACAACAAAAAGACTGACATTCCATATCCACACAAAAAGGTTAAGAGATTTAGTATTCGCTATGCTTATTACCTAGCACGTTGTAAATATTTCGTATTCAATGTAAGACAACCTCGTTGGGTACGTAAGAGGGAAGGAAGTATATTCCTAGAAACATGGCATGGCACACCGCTTAAGAGACTAGTATTCGACCAAGAAGAGGTATGTGGAGCATCTCCACAACATAAAATCCAGTTTTATAAGGATTCAAGAAAGTGGGATTATCTAGTATCCGCAAACTATTTCTCTTCTGATGTCTTTAGAAGTGCGTTCATGTTTGATAAAGAGATGTTAGAGTTTGGTTATCCAAGAAACGATATCCTCTATGCACCAGATAAAGAAGAAAAATCAATCTCGTTAAAGAAGAAATTAGGAATTCCATTGGATAAGAAGACGGTATTATATGCTCCGACGTGGAGAGATGACGAATTCTATGGTAGTGGACAATACAAATTTGAGTTAAAATTAGATTTAAGAAAGATGAAGCAGGAATTAGGTGATGAATATGTAGTATTACTTCGTACCCATTACTATATTGCAGACTCTTTAGATACGACAGGTGTGGAAGACTTTGCTTTCAACTTAAGTAAATACGATGATATTGCTGAGATTTACTTAATCTCTGATATATTAATTACGGATTACTCATCTGTATTCTTTGATTATGCGAATTTACAAAGACCTATGTTATTCTTTACGTATGATTTAGAAAAATACAGAGATGTATTACGAGGTTTCTATATCGATATGTTAGAAGAAGTACCAGGACCACTTCTATTTACTTCTGATGAAGTTTTAGAGGCAATCAAGAATATTGATAAGATTGAAAGAGAATACAGTGATCGTTACCGTGTATTCTATGATAAATTCTGTAGCTTAGATGATGGACATGCTTCAGAACACGTAGCTGAAACTGTCTTTAATCCAAAAAATAACTAATAGTTAAAGGATGTTTATCGATAATGAAAAATCATATTACTAATTTTTTTAAGTACGACTTCCTATTATCGGAGTTAGTAAAGAAAGATATTAAATTAAAATATAGAAGATCCATACTTGGGCTTTTTTGGACACTATTAGAGCCTTTACTAACGATGCTTGTATTGACAGTTGTATTCTCGAAATTGCGTTCTAAAGGCGATGAGTATTTTCCTTTGTATATATTGACAGGTAGATTACTCTATACATTCTTTGCAAACTCAACGAAGGCCGCTATGAAGGCAATTCGAACCAATAGTGGAATGATTAAGAAAGTATATATACCGAAGTATATCTATCCATTATCCAATGTTATATCAAACTTTTTGATATTCCTATTATCCTTACCAGTAGTAGTGTTGGTTGCAATTGTTTTAAAAGTACCAGTTACATGGCATGTGATTGAAGGAATCATTCCACTAGTATTACTATTTATCATGTCACTTGGAGTGGGTATGATTTTATCTGCCATGGCAGTATTTTTCCGTGACATTGAATATCTTTGGTCAGTAGTGCTTATGTTAATTATGTACTGTAGCGCAATATTCTATGAACCGGAGAGTGTAATTAAAAATGGATATGCATGGGTATTTTCGTTAAATCCTTTATTCGCAATCATTACAAACTTCAGAAATTCGATAATCTATGGCACTTCTATGGATATGAATGCATTGATTTACTCTACGGTATTTAGTTTTGGCTCCTTAATTATAGGTGTGTGGTTCTTTTATAAGAAACAGGATAAATTTATCTTAAACATATAGATAAATTTATTATAGTGAAACTCAAGTAACTAACCAGATTGAGAGTTTCAAATTGCTTATTAATAAGAGATAGTTGAAAGGAGCAATACATGAAAGACGTAGTATTAAAAGTTGATCACGTTGGAATGCAATTTAATCTAAGTGCTGAAAAGGTTGATGATTTAAAAGAATTTATTATAAAAAAATTAAAGAGACAGATAACATATAAGGAATTTTGGGCATTAAAAGATGTTAGCTTCGAATTAAAAAAAGGAGAACGCCTTGGAATCTTAGGTTTTAATGGTGCTGGTAAAAGTACTTTGCTTAAAGTTATTGCTGGCGTTTTAAAGGCAACGGAGGGTTCCGTAACGACTAAGGGTAAGGTTGTACCATTACTTGAGTTAGGTGCTGGTTTTGACAAACAGTATACAGGTAAAGAAAACATCTTCCTATATGGTGCTATGCTTGGATATACGAAAGAGTTTATTACGAAGAAGTATGAAGAAATTCTTGAATTTTCCGAACTTGGTGATTTCATTAATGTTCCAGTTAAGAATTATTCTTCTGGTATGAAAGCTAGATTAGGTTTTTCCATTGCAACAATTGTTGAACCTGAGATACTAATTCTAGATGAGGTATTATCTGTAGGCGATGCCAAATTTAGAAAGAAGAGTGAAAAGAGAATTAAGGATATGTTTGATAAAGGTGTAACTGTATTATTTGTATCCCATTCCCTAGAGCAAGTTAAGCGCCTATGTGACAGAGCCATTATATTAGAACATGGACATATTATTGCAAATGGTACAGTAGAAGAAGTAAGTGCAATATATGAAGAAAAACTAAATAAATAATGTAGCAAAGTAGATGTTTAAACAAGTAGAAGAATTTTGTGCAATAATAAGAGTTGCCATTTTCTGAGAAAGGTAAGGGTTTAAGATGAAGAAAGTTATTACTTACGGTACGTATGATTTATTACATGTTGGCCATATTAATTTATTAAGAAGAGCGAAAGCAATGGGAGATTATCTATTAGTTGTATTATCTTCTGATGAATTCAATGCTTTAAAACACAAGACAGCTTATCACTCTTATGAAGATCGTAAAACAATATTAGAAGCAATCAAATATGTTGATGAAGTAATTCCTGAATATACTTGGGAACAAAAAGTGAAAGATGTTGTGGATAACAACATTGATATCTTCGTTATGGGCCATGACTGGGAAGGACAATTTGATTTCTTAAAAGATTACTGTGAAGTTGTATATCTTCCTCGTACAGAAGGCATATCAACAACTAAGATAAAAAATGACTTAAATATAGGAACAACGGATCACCAAGAATAAAACTAAAGGATAGCCAATGAAAACGATTACTAATGATATTAAAAAGAAAAAGTTATTTCTCCTCGATATAGATGGTACTGTTTCATTTGATGCAACGCCTATCGAGGGTGCCTTAGACTTTCTTAGAGAAGTAAAGGCTCGTGGTGGTAAATATGTATTCATAACCAATAATTCCACAAAGAGTATTGAGGATTATATTACTAAATTTACGAAGATGGGAATACCGGTTGACGAAAGTAGCTTCTTGACTTCTACAACTGCAACAGCGACCTTTCTAAAGCAACGTTATGGTGAACAATTATTGTATGTACTTGGAACGAAATCGTTTGTTAACGAGTTACGTAAATATGGTTTAAATGTTACGGAAGAAGCTAATGAATCTTTAAAGAGTAGTATTGTAGCTGCTGTCGTAGGCTTTGATAGTGAATTAAACTATACTAAGATTGAGAACATATGTGAGTTACTACAAACAACGAATATTGATTACTTTGCTACAAATCCAGATTTAGCATGTCCTGTGACTTATGGATATATTCCGGATTGTGGTGCAATCTGTAATCTACTTAAAGAGGCAGTGAAACGCGAGCCTGTGTATCTTGGAAAGCCAAATAACCTTATGGTTGATATGGCGTGTAAAGAAAGTGGATATTCGAAAGAGGAAACCATTGTTATAGGGGATAGACTCTATACGGATATCGCTTGTGGGATTAATGCTGGTGTAGATACAGCTGTTGTATTTACAGGAGAAGCAAAGTATGAAGATCTTAAGTCGACAGCGTTTCCACCAACATATTATTGTGATTCCATTCAAGATTTATATATTGCATTAAGAGATTAGAATAGGTTGCCGCACAAAAGCATTTCTGAATGAAGTTATTTGTGTGGCACCTTGTTTTGTATATAGGAGGAATTAGTATTGGGTGTCAGTATAATTATTCCATATCATAGAGGGGAACATTTTTTAAGAGATTGTTTGGATAGTATAGTAGAAGCAAGACTTGAAGAGTATGAAGTGATTATTGTTCGTGATGTGAATCGTCTTGACAATGTGAATGAGGAAAAGAGTATTTTGCAACTGCTAGAATGGTATAAAACCTTATTACCAATAAGGGATTTTACTTTATTAGATAAAACTGGTGTTGCAGCAGCGAGAAATCTCGGTCTAAGTAAGGCAAGTAAAGAATATGTATATTTTATGGATAGTGATGATTATTTATTACATGATGGCTTAAGCAAGATGCTACAAGCCGCATCATCTAGTGAAGCAACTGTAGTATATGGAACTATGTGCACTACATGGTTTAAGCGATATACTTTTTTGAAATCTGATGAACAGGAAATGTACAAGGACTCTAAGGATGTTACTACTGATATGGTTAAGAGATATGATGTGAGTGACGTAGCAGAGCAGTTGTTTAAGGAAGAGATAAGTGTACTTAATATGTTAATCAAGCGGTCCTGGTTAGAAGAAAGTGGCTTACAGTTTGATGAAGCAAACGAGTTTTACTCAGATCTATCGTACGTAACAGGTTTACTAGCAAGAAGTACAAGTGATGATACCTGGATTTGTAGTAGGTCTAAAACCTATGCGAAGAGATATCATAATGATACAATTCAATATCCCTCCTTATCGCAGGTGAAAGCTAATAACCGTATGGAACAATTCTTAGACGCTTATGTTGCTTCTAAAGGATATATAGGAGCTTCTAGGGAGGATTTAACAGATCTCTTAGACGAATATTGTTGTAGATTTCTTCTACAAAACTATGAAAAGTCCTATCATGGGAAAAATGATCCTGTATTAACAGAAAACACCCTTGGTGCATATTCCATAGCGCTACAGGATATGAATAATCGTGTGTTTATTAACTTTAATAAACAGCAACAACAAATCCTTATGGCAATTAGAAACAACAAACAAGTGAAGGCAGTTAAGATAGCGAATAAGATGTTTATGAAACGAAAGAAGAAGGGGTTATTAGGGAATACCATTCAACGAGCGAGAGCGCTAGATAAATTCATCTTTCGTAGATTACCGGTTAAGCATAACTGGGTTATGTTTGAGAGTTTTGGTGGTAAGAGCTATTCGGATAATTGTAAATATATCTATGAGTATATGTTAAGAAACTATGGAAGCGAGTATAGATTTATTTGGGTTATGCGAGATCATAAGATAGTTATACCGGGTAATCCTGTTGTCATTAAACCAAACACGTACAAGTATCTTTATTACCTTGCAAGGTCAAAGTTTCTTGTGTTTAATAGTAGGCAACCAATTTGGTATAATAAGAGAAAAGAGAGTGTGTTTATTGAAACTTGGCATGGGACTCCTCTTAAGAAACTAGTTTTTGATATGGAAGATGTACATTCAGCTTCCTTAACACACAAAGAAGATTTTTATAAAGTATCTAGAAAGTGGGATTATCTTCTATCGGATAATGGCTTCTCAACTGAGGTATTCGAACATGCATTTTTATTTGATAAAGAAAAGATTGTAGAATATGGTTATCCAAGAAATGATTTATTATACGCAGACAATGCAGATGAGATTGCAGGGAATGTAAAACAAAAACTTGGTATACCACAGGGAAAGAAGGTCATTCTCTATGCACCTACATGGCGTGATGATGAATACTATTCTCACGGGAAATATAAATTCTCACTTGCTATTGACATTGAACAGATGAAACAAAGATTAGGTGAGGAGTATGTACTTCTTTTGCGTACCCATTACTTTGTTGTAGATCAAGTGGATTCTTTATGTGGAGATGGGTTTGTATACAACGGAAGTCGTTATCAAGATATAACAGAATTATACCTTGCTTCAGATATCTGCATTACGGATTATTCCTCTGTATTCTTTGATTATGCAAATCTTAAAAGACCAATCTTATTCTTTACGTATGATTTAGAGAAATATAGAGAAGAATTACATGGATTCTATATTGATATGGAGACAGAAGTGCCTGGTCCTCTCTTACAGACGAATGAAGATTTAATACAGGCGATTGAACATATTAATGATGTTGAAGAAACATACAAGGAACGGTATAATACATTCTATAATCGTTTCTGTGGAATCGATGATGGACATGCAGCTGAAAGAGTCGTTGAGAAACTGATTCGTGGGTAAGGGCGAAACTCCCAAGACTTTATCAGCATACTTCTAGGCACGAATACTATGCACAAAACACGCTACGTAACTATGTTACTTCTAAGTGTGTGTGGAAGTATGGTCAAGTTATACGGACACGCCTTCAACACGACATCCTGTCGTGTTCAGGCTGACTCGGCTTCCTTGCCTCGTCTTCCTTTGTTATCTAACACACACTAAGAAGAACTATAGTTACTTCGCTATCGTTTCTTAGCATAGTATTCGAGTCGAGAAGTATGATATAATGTGTAGATGAGTTTCGTTTTTACTTGAATAGTTTCGTTTAAGACGGTAGTTTGTTTTTACTGAAACAGTATCGTTATTAACTAGTACAGTTTTGATATTAATTAGAAGTATTTTGATTCAAACTAGAACAATTTCAATTTGAACTAGAATAGTTTCGTTATTAACTAGAATATCTCGTTATCAGTTAGGTAAGTTTCTTTAATAAGGAGTATATATGAGGAAAGTATTGCAATTAGTTCGAAGCGTTGTTAAGAAGTGCATCGTGCTAATATATATAATTTTGAATAAGGTATTACCATTACAGAAAAAGACCATTGTGTTTGGTAGTAATTTGGGTAGAAATTATTCGGGGAACCCAAAGGCAATCTATGAGAATATGGTTGAACAGGGTTTAGACCAAATCTATCATATTGTATGGTTTTTTGAGAATGAGAATACGAAGATACCTGGTAATGCTAAGATTGCAAAGTATGGACGTTTTAAGTATCTTTATTATATGGCTGTAGCTAAGGTCTGGGTCTTTGATTGCAGACAACCCAAGTTCTTAATGAAAAGAAAAGGCGTTACGTATATCCAGACCTGGCATGGAACACCTCTTAAGAAGTTAGCCCTTGATATGAAAGAAGTAACCATGGCAGAAGGAAAGGATACAGACGAATATAAGAAGGACTTTTATAATAACGCTCAGACTTGGGATTATCTACTATCACAGAATTCCTATTCTACAGCAATCTTTCGTAGAGCATTTGCTTTCTATAAGACGATGGTGGAGGTTGGATATCCAAGGAATGATATTCTATTCACTGGTAACAATGAAGAGACAATTAAGGAACTTAAAATGGAACTTGGATTACCTCTTGATAAGAAGGTAATCTTATATGCTCCTACATGGAGAGATGATGAATTCTATTGTCAAGGAAGTTACAAATTCAATCCAAGCTTAGCGTTCCATATGTTTATGGAGAAGTTAAGAGAGGAATATGTATGTATTGTAAAGTATCATTATCTTATTCAGGATTCCATTGATTGGGCTGATTATAAGGGATTTATCTATGATTACGATAAGAGTTATGATATTGCCAATCTATATCTTGTATCAGATATGCTCATCACAGATTATTCTTCGGTTATGTTTGATTATAGTTTGTTAAATCGTCCGATGTTCTTCTATGCGTATGATTTAGAGAAATATAAGGATATCCTTAGAGGCTTTTATTTTGATTTTGTTTCTGATGTACCAGGTCCAATTTCTCTTAAGACGGAGGACTTAATAGATGATATTCTACATTACGACGCTAACGATTATAGAGCAAAATACACAAGATTTCATGAAAAATACAATCATTTAGATGATGGACATGCTTCAGAAAAGGTTGTAGAAATCATTAAATCTCATATAAGTAGGAATGGAGAATAGATTTATGAAACAATTCGCAAAAAAGATAGGATATATGCTTTTCGCATTTTTCTTCTATATTGGTCGAATCTTTACTAGGGTTAATAAGCATAAAGTATTCTGCATTATGACCCATGATAGTAGTATGGATAGCAATGTTGGTATGATTATTCAAGAAATGAAGGAGCAAAATCCAAATTATAAGTTCTATTATATTAAGAAAGAAGATACTGCCGAAGTTAAGAATGGAGGGAAAGTTAACAGTGTTCTTGAATTCTTCTTGGTGAAACCATTCCAAATGGCAACAGCCGGCTATATCTTTTTAGATAACATCTTCTTACCAATGTCATATCTGCATTTTTCTTCTAAGACAAAGGTAGTGCAATTGTGGCATGGAACAGGAACGATTAAGAAATTCGGTCAAGATGCAAATGAGGGAAGTCTGAAGAAATTAGAGTATCGTGCAAATCGTACAATTACCCATCTAATTGTGAATGCAGAGGGGATTAGGGAACAATATGCGGGTGCTTTTGGTGTAGAGTTAGATAAGGTTTATGCTACTGGTTTACCAAGGACTGATATCTTGTTTGATAGTAAGAAGCAACATAATGATAAGAAAGTATTCTATGGGCAATATCCAGAATTAAAAGATAAGAAAATTGTATTATATGCTCCAACATTCCGTGATGAAGAAGTTGCGAAACCGAAGATGGAGCTTGATTTGGATACATTCATTAACCAGCTACCAGATGATTTAGTATGTATCATTAAACTTCATCCGTTTGTAGCTAGGCAATATGCATGGACAAAGGAGCAACAAGAAAGGTATAAAGGAAGGGTTTACAATCTGTCTTCTTATCCTGATACGAATACCTTATTAATTATCGCAGATGCTCTTATAACAGATTATTCATCAATTATATACGAGTATTGTCTAAGGGAGAGACCGATGATCTTCTATGCATATGATTTGGAAGCCTTTGAGAGTCAGGGAAGAGGTTTTTATGAAACTTACGAAGCCTTTGTTCCGGGTATGGTAGCTAGGACAACCGATGAAGTAATAGAAGCAATTAAGATGAATCTATGTGAAGATAAATATGACCTAGAACGAATTGAATGGTTTAGAGATAGACATTATCAATATTTTGATGGGAAGTCTACTGAACGCGTTATTGAATTAATAAGTTCGAATGATAAATAGAGTACAATACTATCAAAAAATTAAATGCCGGTGGTGGATATATCATATCTGTCACCGGCATATTTTTTTGAGATTAAAATTACCAATACCATTGAAAATACTCATGAAGAGATACTATAAATACAAGAGATGCTTTATATAGTAGAGAAGCTTTAAGTAGTAGAGATGTTGTAAATAGAAGAGATGCTTTAATATGAAAAAGATGCTATAATTATTTAAAGTATGGAATAATTATACATGCTTACGTTATGAAAATAAAAAAGGGGATAGTATAGTATATCAAGATATTTGATTGATATATAAGGGAGTGAATATATGAAGAAATTAAGAAAAAGAGGAAAGATAATTATATTGTGCTTGGTTATTGCTGTTATACTTGGTGGAGCATGCTCGTATGCGGTTTATAATGGATATATACTCTTAAATAATCCATCAAAAAATAAGTATCCAATCCGTGGAGTTGATGTTTCCCATTATCAAGGCGAGATCGATTGGGAGGTACTCTCATCGGAAAGAATTCAATTTGCTTATATTAAAGCGACAGAAGGCAGCAGTCATGTAGATGACAGGTTCCTATATAACTTGGAACAGGCAAAGAAGACAAAGTTATTAGTTGGTGCCTATCATTTCTTTAGTTTCGATAGTCCTGGAGAAAAACAGGCGAAGAATTTCATTAAGAATGTGGAGGTAGATGAGTCTATGCTACCACCTGTAGTTGATGTTGAATATTATGGAAATAAGAAAAAGAATCCACCGAATGCTGATCAGTTACGAGAAGAGTTGCAGATTTATCTGGATTCCATTCAGGAGTATTATAATCTTACACCAATCATTTACGCCACAGAAGAAATGTGGAATACTTATCTAAAGGGGTATTTTGATTCGTATACTTTGTGGATTAGGAATGTAATAACTAAGCCACAAATTAATAGAGAATGGACTTTCTGGCAATATAGCAATCGTGGTAGGTTAAAAGGCTATCAGGGTGAAGAAGCTTATATCGATCTAAATGTTTTCTATGGAGATAAGGAGCAGTGGAAGGAATTTCATTAGATTTAAGAAGGGCTATACAAAGGGAAACTCCGTGAATGAAGATTTAGCACATTCACGGAGTTTTATTTATTGGTAAAGGTATTTAATTTCTAAAACTAACAGTTATCTACCAGCTATATCAGAACTGTATCCTTTCACTGTCTTAGATGGTTCATAATCTTTTTGATCAAATAAGAACTCGTGAAGTTTTGAAACATTAGATGATAGTGTATCAGCTAATACATAAGATACCCCACCGATTTTCTTAGCAGTCTTATCGAATGGGAAACCTGTTTGGTCTTTAATATCATAAGAGAAGATATCCTTTCCTAAGCTTAGCATCTCTGTGTTTGATAAACTTGTATAAATCTGAGGAATCATCTTGTTGGCAACTTTAGCAAGTGTGAAAGGATTAGCTTTCTTAGCTTTTTTGAAAATCTGATCCATAACCGTACGTTGTCTTTCAGCACGAGTGAAATCTCCACCAGCCGTGTAACGTACACGACAGTAGGCTGTTGCTTGTGTACCATCTACGGTTTGTTTGCCAGCTTTTTTTAGATATTTATAGTCAGTGCCATTGATTTTAGCAACGTCACGTGTATAGTTGTTTACGTGTTTTAGTTCATCCTTTTGAATATCAAGGGTAATACCGCCAAGTAAATCAACGACATTGGTAACAGCGCTGAAATTAACTGTAACGAAATCGGTAACATTTAAGTCAAAATTCTTATTAATAGTGTTAATCGCTAATTCAGGTCCGCCGTATGCATAGGCATGATTTATTTTGGTATAGCCGTGGCCTTCAATGTATACATACGTATCGCGATATATGGAACTTATTTTAACGTCTTTGGTTTTTTTGTTGATACTTACAATCATGATGGAGTCGCTTCGTGTATTCTTCTTCAAATCATTTGCCCTTGAGTCGACGCCGAATACAGCAATATTACGATAACCATCTAATTCTTTTAAATTAATATTATTGAATTGAATGTTATCAAGGTTAAGCTCTTGCCTTGGGATACGACCGAGTTGAAAGTATAGGTATACAACTGGTATTAAAACTAGAATTACAATTAGTTCGATAATGATAAGTCTACGTAGACGTTTTTTCTTTTTATTCTTCACTTTTTTCACTAGCTCTCTCTGGTTTTCATAGTTTCCTTGATTGTTTCGCATAAGCGCCTCCTAGGTACAAAGTCGAGATACAACTCAAGTATAACTTGAAGTATCCCGACTTATTATGTTGGCGAATGCCGATGATATCGTTACATTCGCATATTAGTATGCATTTTTGTTGATAAATCCCTTAAAAAAAGTCAGGAATAATATTTTTATATCAAGGCCAAGGGTCCAATTTTCAATATAATATAGATCGTGATCAATACGTTTTCTGATGGAAGTATCACCACGATAGCCATTTACTTGAGCCCAACCAGTTAGGCCTGGACGAACTTGATGTTTAATCATATAACGAGGAATCTCTTCCTTGAATTTTTCAACGAAATAAGGTCTTTCAGGACGAGGTCCGATCAGACTCATCTCTCCTCTTAATACATTGAATAGCTGAGGTAATTCATCGATACTCGTTTTACGTATGAATTTTCCAATAGGAGTAACACGTGGATCGTTTAAGGTTGTCCATGCCTTCTTCTCAGCAGATTCTGATTGAATCTCCATAGAACGGAATTTGAACATCTTGAATTCCTTATTATGAAGACCAATTCGCACTTGTGAGTAAATTAATGGTCCCTTTGACGTTGTCTTAATTGCAATCGTTACAATCAGCATTGGAATGGAGAAGATAATTATAGCAACTAACGCTCCGATTATATCAATACATCGCTTAATTGTTTTATTGAACGTATTGCTAAGTGGAACACGGCGGATATTGATTATTGGTAAACCACTTAAATCTTCAATATATGGCTTTGTAGGTATAATGTTATTATAATCTGGAATAAATAAAGTATGCACACCTGATTTCTCACAAGCGGCTACTAAATCTTCTAACTTAGAGTATTCGCTAATGCTTAACGTAATAGCAATCTCATCAATTGTATTCTTTTCTAGCAATTCGGTTAATTTGTGCGTACCACCTAGAATCTTAATGTCCTTGTACATATCACCTTCTTGTTTGGTATCATCAAGGATACCAAGAACATGATAACCCCATTGAGGATTGGCACGAATACGATCGATGTATCCTTCCGCAGTACGACTGTAACCTACTATTAATATGTGTTTCAAATTGAAACCATGTGATCTGATTGAATGAAGTATTTTAATCAGAATTCTTCTATAAAGATACGTAATGGTTACATTCATCATAAAGAAAATAGTAAGGAATGAACGGGAAACATTGATATCTTTTTTGAAGATGTATAGGAGTAGGATGAAGTATATTGTACCTACAATATTAGCCTTAATAATGTTGAAAAATTCTGTTTTATGTCCTTTACTTCTCTTTGGTGCATATAGATTACAATAATAATAAATTATAGAATATGCAGGGAGAAGGTAGATGGAGTAATGTAGCATGGTTGACCATGGCAAGAACCCCTTGTCTGGCTTAAAGATAATAAAACGTGTTACGTAACTCAATGTGTAAGCGATGAACAACGCAATTAAGTCCAAAATTCCATGAAACCTATTAAATGTTTTCTGATTATCTTTAATCATTGATATGAAATCACCTCTGTATTCTCGTAATGTATAAATATAATTGTATTCAGAGATTCCAAGAAAACTGAATTACTGAATTGCTATGTAATAACCATAGATAGGAAAAAGTTATGACATAACGTCCTTATTATAATACATTACCAACTTTTAATCTACAACAAAAAAATTCTTAATAATTTCTTATTATTCACATTCTTTACACATTTTGATGTTATGATAACAAATAAATAAATTTATTAATGTAACTAATGAGAAACAGCAAAGCTGTTTCTAGGGATTACACGGAGTGTAAGACCGCAACTCCGAAGGAGTCATTAGTTAACGAGGGAAATTACGTAGTGATTTCTCGAGTTTATTTAAAGAAAAGTTAGCTAGAAACAGCAAAGCTGTTTCTAGGGATTACACGAAGTGTAAGACTATACGATGTTTTGTATGGAAAGGAGATAACCTATGGAAAAGGATTATGATAATAGCAATATGAATTCAAATAGTAATTCCAATAATGGTTGGAATGAATATACTAACAATAATACAAATAACGATACAAACATTTACAATGAGCAGTATCAGAGCAATAGTAACCAAGAGGTAAATCAATATAATAACGGATACTATGATACCCAGAGTAATGATGATTCACGGTATACTGGCGGAGAGTTCTATGATACTCATCAATATCAAGATACCTCTTATCGTTATGCTAAGGAAGAGATACCACAAGATGATTTTATGAATGGAGGACAAAATTTCTCGGAAGAACTTGTATCTCAGATGGAGAGTGAAGAGAAGAAGCCTAAGAAAAAGAGCAAGAATATTGTAAGGTTCATAGCAAAAGCTGCTGCTTTTGGTCTTATAGCAAGTGTAGCTTTCTTAGGAGCGAATGCTATATATTATAGAATTAATCCAGATGCAAATGAAAATGTAATAATAGGAAACGCAGGAGCTGGGAATTCTTCCTTGAATACCAATCAAGGGGCTAGTAATAATTCCATTGCAACAACGACGATTTCCAATGCTGGAGTTGTCTATAATACAGACGTATCTAATGTAGTTGATGAAACAATGCCTTCCATTGTGGCAATCACAAGCACCGTGACACAATCTTATAATGATTGGTTCGGCCAAAACTATGAGCAGGAAGTCGAAGGTAGTGGTTCCGGATTTATCGTTGGTAAGAACGATAAAGAATTACTGATTGTTACCAATAACCATGTAGTAGATGGTGCGAAAGCTATTGCAGTTAAGTTCATTGATGATGAAATCTATCAAGCTGAAATCAAAGGAAAAGATAGTACAGCAGATTTAGCAGTAATCGCGGTTAAATTAAAAGATATTAGTGATGATACGATGGGAAAAATTAAGATTGCCACTTTAGGTAACTCTGATGATATTAAGGTAGGACAAATGGCTATTGCTATTGGTAATGCATTAGGTTATGGTCAATCAACAACAGTTGGTTATATTAGTGCTAAGGAAAGAGAAGTTACCATCGAGAATAATACTATGACATTATTACAAACAGATGCTGCAATTAATCCAGGTAACAGTGGTGGAGCATTACTAAATATCGCTGGTGAAGTTATTGGTATTAATTCTGTTAAATATGCAGATAGTTCTGTAGAAGGTATGGGATTCGCCATTCCAATTACTCGTGCGATGCCAATTATCAACGATCTTATGAACCGTGAAAAGATTGCAGAAGGGGAAGCAGGTTTCCTTGGAATCGCTGGAAGTACAGTAGCCTCTGATATGATTAGTGGTTATGGTTGGCCAGAAGGTGTTTATATTGACTCCGTATTAGAAGGTGGCCCTGCAGAAGAGAGTGGAATCTTACCTAGAGATATCGTAACAAAGATTAATGATACGAATGTTGCTACTATGGAAGCGATGCAAGAAAGAATATCAAGCTATCGAGCAGGAACAAAAGTAAACGTAACGATTCAGAGACTAGAAAATGGTCAATTCGTAGAGAAAACTTTCGAAGTTAAGTTAAAGAAAAAGACACAGGTAATTAAAGAAGATACAACAACGTCAAGCAATTCAGAATCGAAAGGATCTACAACTCCAGATAATAGCAAGAATGATCAACAAACGAATCCTTTTAGTGAATTCTTTGGCGAAGATGGAAGCTTACAGATTCCTGGATTCGGAAATTAAATATCCATATTGCATAGAAGTGCAATAAAAAACAACTTAGTTATGCTGAATGCTATAGGTGAACATACCTGTTCACTAGATAGCATTCAGCAAATAAGTTGTTTTTTTTATGAAAATATTAAGGATTAGAAATAAAAAAAAGCTCCAAAGGAGCTTTTTATATGGAATATAGTTATTTTTACTTTAATTAGTCAATTGATTCAATTATTAATTTGAATTCCTCATCAACTTTTTCTACTTTACCATGCATAGCAAAGAAGTTTTCACAGTTAGGGCACTCCATTTCATCAAAATCGATGTCGAAAGAGTTTGCACCCTCTAATTCTTTTTCTTCTTCTGCTTCTAAATCTACATTAATCTCAAATCCAATTTTACAGTATGGACACTTTACATCTGCTGTGATATTAGTCATTGATATCCTCCTTAGGTGAACAAGTTTGTAACTAATTAAACTTAAAAGTTTAAATAATACACAAATAATTAGTAATACCACATTATTATAGCATAGCTAGATAAGTGATACAACTTAATGTTTATTAAGATTCTAATAACAAAACATAAACTGGTAGAATTGTACTAGTTTAAGGCAAAATTATTATAGCAGTTTTTAATAAAAATTGTTATAGTAAGAATGAGTCGACAGCTCCAATTTGATTTTCTTTAGAATTGAAGCTGTCGAATTACCTCGCAAGAGCGAGTTTTTCGTTGAACATAGCAGTTAGCTACTCTTCGAAATCTTCAAATGCAAAATCTGAGTAATTAAAAAAGGAGAATGTTATGAGAAAGCTAATTGGAGACAAAAAATTCTATCGTATGATACTTGGAATAGCGATTCCTATTATGATACAGAATGGAATTACGAATTTTGTTGGAATGATAGATAATATCATGGTAGGTAGGGTTGGAACGGAACAGATGTCTGGTGTTGCAATTGTGAACCAATTATTTTTTGTGTTCAACCTCTGTATTTTTGGTGGTGTATCGGGAGCAGGTATTTTCGGAGCGCAGTTTTACGGGCAGGATAATCAGGAAGGAGTAAGAAGTGCATTTCGTTTCAAGATTATTATATGTACAATAATGCTTGCGATTAGCATGATTATATTCTCAGGTTTTGGAACGTCATTAATATCAATGTATCTCCATGAAGGAAGTAATGTAGGGAATATTACTTTGGCACTTTCCTATGGGGAGAATTATATGAGAATCATGTTGATTGGACTTATACCTTTCATGATGATTCAAATATATGCCAGTACATTGCGAGAAACGGGACAAACGCTTACGCCAATGATAGCAGGTATTGTCTCTGTTATTGTCAACACTACACTTAATTATATTCTTATATTTGGTAAATTCGGAGCGCCTACGCTTGGTGTGGAAGGAGCTGCTATAGCAACTGTTATTGCTAGATTTATTGAGGCAGGGATTATTATTGTGTGGACACATATTCATTATAAAAAGAATCAGTTTATTGTGGGAGTATATCGGACATTACGGATACCAGCAGATTTGAGTAAGCAAATAATAGTAAAGGGTATGCCATTATTACTGAATGAAGCACTATGGTCGGCAGGTATGGCAATGCTTATGCAGTGTTATTCTGTGCGTGGCATTGCTGTTGTTGCTGGTTATAATATATCATCAACCATATCTAATATGTTCAATATTGTATTTATTGCTATGGGTAGCACGGTATCTATTGTTATAGGGCAGCTACTCGGTGCAGGTAAGATGGAAGAAGCGAAGGATACTGCAAACAAGATGATATTCTTCTCTGTTATAGCAAGTATAGTAGTTGGGTTTTTCATGGGTGCAATTGCACATGTATTTGTTAATATCTACAAAACAGATGAAGAAGTGAAATACCTTGCTCGCTCGTTTATACGTATTGTTGCACTTATGATGCCTATACAGGCATTTTTAAATGCGGCATATTTCACGTTGCGTTCGGGAGGCAAGACAGTTATAACTTTCCTTTTTGACAGTTGTTTTGTATGGGTAGTAAGTATCCCCGTGGCATTATTATTAACTAGACTTACAGGTATGTCGATTTTATGGATTTATTTTATTTGTCAATTTGCAGATATAATTAAATGTATTATTGGTTATGTATTGGTTAAAAAGGGAGTTTGGCTCAATAATATAGTAGAATAAAAAATAAAAAAATAAAAAAATAAAAAAGGTGTAACCTTTTCTTCTCATTTACGAATAATAAGTGTAAACATTAAAACAATAATAATATGAATAAGAATTGCGCTAAAAGCGCGCATGATATTGGAGGAAAATAATATGAGAAGAATGAAAAAAATTGTTAGTTTAGTTATGGTAGGCATAATGGCGTTTTCTTTGGCTGCATGTTCTAGCAAAAAAGATGACCAAGGAACAGGGAATGTAAAAGACGTACCAGTAAGTGAGATTCAAACAGCGGTAAAAGATGCATATGGAGAAGCTTATACACCTAATATGGATTATGATGCACAAACATTAGAGAGTATTTTTGGTGTTAAAGAGGACTGGTATGAAGAGTTCGTAGCCCAAGGACCAATGGTGAGCGCTCACGTTGATACATTTGTTGCAATTAAAGCAAAGGAAGCAAACATACAAAAAGTTGTTGATGCACTTAATTCATACCGTGATTATTTAGTTAATGATTCAATGCAATATCCAATGAATCAGATAAAAGTTCAAGCATCAAGAGTTGAACAAGTGGGTAACTATGTATTCTTTATCTTATTAGGTGATATTCCTATGGAAGTGGAAGAAAAAGGCGAGGATGCAATTCTTGCAGCAGCAAAAGAACAAGCTCAAATTGCTGTGGATGCAATTAATAAAGTTCTTAAAAAATAAGGTTACGTAATCAGATATAAAACAACAGGTAGCGAGTAATATATTCGGTACCTGTTGTTTATCAATTGCCCAACATGGTATAATATAGTTTATGTGAAGTAGCAAAGTTATTTCTTGAGGTTACGTGAAGTGCTAAACCGTAACTTCTGAGGAGTCATGTTAACTCTAGGAATTTACCTAGTTACTGTCGTTACTAAAGTATCAGGATTATACCTTGGAGGGTATTGATTAATGAATTTGAATGAAAATAAAGATAACTTAAATGAATTGGATAAAGAACGGTATAAGAGATTTATTAATGGAGATGTAGAAGGGTTTGAAGAATTGGTCCTTGCATATAAAAACATGTTAATATATTTTTTAAATCGGTATTTACAAGATCTAAATATTGCTGAGGATATTGCTCAGGATGCCTTCGTCGATGTATATGTTTATAAAGAGCGATATAATGGAAAAACAAGTTTTAAAACTTACTTATTTACTATAGGTCGTAATAAGGCAATCGATTATATTCGTAAGAACAAACAAATGCAATATACAGTCAATATAGAAGAGCAGACGGAGATATCTAGTGACGAGGATGAATTAATTGATTATATTATTCAGCAGGAGAATAAAGGACTGATAGCACACACATTAGAGAGAATGAAAGAAGAGTATGCTAGAGTACTTATATTAATTGATTTTGAAGACTTTTCTTATAAAGAAGCAGCTGATGTACTGGGAAAAACTACATCCCAAGTTAAAGTATTGATTCATCGGGCCAGGAAATCTCTGAGAAAAATGTTGGAAGAGGAGGGCTTTACGTATGAAGAGTGATAAAGAGTTTATAGATGGAATATACGAAAAAGCTCGCATGTTACAAGAACAGGAAGCACATAATAAGCAAGGAAGTTATTCGATAGTAGATAAAAATAAATCTTGGTTTCGAAGGAATTTTAACACGAATAAATTTCGTGCAGGTATGGCCGTTGTGGCTATGGCTGTAGTAGCGGTTATTTTAATACCAAGTATATTGGTGAAACAAGGAAACCAAATATCTGACAATGTTGATGGGTATTCAATTGAACCAGCAGCTTACGGAATAGATAACCAACGTGCACTTCCTGCAGAAACAATTGGTGGAGAAGGAATCCTTGTGGATTCTTTTATCAATAATGGGGAAGGGTATTATTTGGTAGCACCGAGTGAACTTAACGCAGTAGATGCTGTTTTGTCATATATTGTTTTGTATGACAATGGTTTTAATAAAGATAAGTTAGAGAAAGCCACAATTGGAACGAATATATCGTTTACTTATGTAGAAGCTCCAGTTTCTTTATTAACAGATATTCAAGATGCTTTGAATAAACAGTTTGGTCAGGAGTTGGCAGGAAAGCCCATCGCAGATACAATTGCTGTTTATCCTATTGATACAATTCAGATAAAGGAGTAGCGTAATGGTTTTTAGTAGTTTATTATTTCTGTTTCGATACCTACCAGTAGTGTTACTATTGTATTATATTGTGCCTCGAGCATATCGTAATGCGGTATTGTTCTTCATGAGCTTAATATTCTATGCATGGGGAGAACCTGTTTATATTCTATTGATGTTATTCTCCACTGTAGTAGATTATGTGAATGGTAGATTCGTAGATTATTATATTAAAAAAGGCCAGAGAAGCAAAGCCAAAATCTTTGTTATCTTGGCAGTTATTATTAATTTGAGTTTATTAGGATTCTTTAAATATACAGATTTTGTAATTGATATTATTAATAAAGTTGCAGGTGGTTCACTTACGCCATTGTCTTTAGCACTTCCAATTGGTATATCGTTCTATACATTCCAAACTATGTCGTATACAATTGACATCTATCGTGGCGATGCAACAGTACAGAAGAATATTATTAGTTTTGGTGCGTATGTAACGTTATTCCCACAGTTGATTGCTGGTCCAATTATTCAGTATAACCAGGTTGATAAACAATTAAAGAGCAGAAGAGAAACCGTAGGACAATTTGCATATGGTATTCAACGATTTGTAATTGGTTTAGGTAAGAAGGTATTATTAGCCAATAACATTGGTTTGCTTTGGGATAACATCAATGCTATGAATATAGAGAATGTACCTATCCTAACTGCATGGATTGGAATCTTAGCGTTTGCATTCCAAATCTACTTTGACTTTTCTGGATACTCTGATATGGCCATTGGACTTGGTCATATGTTTGGTTTCACTTTCTTAGAGAACTTTAATTATCCGTATATTTCTAAGAGTATTACAGAGTTTTGGCGTAGATGGCATATATCATTAAGCAGTTGGTTCCGTGATTATGTATATATTCCTCTTGGAGGAAGTAGGAAGGGATTAGGAAAGCAGATCCGTAATATCTTTATCGTATGGTTATTAACAGGTATCTGGCATGGAGCAAGTATGAACTTCTTATACTGGGGATTGTACTTTGCAGTTTTGTTAATGGTTGAAAAGATCTTTTTACTACGATATCTAGAAAAAGCACCAGCGTGGGTAGCAAGAATATACGCCATGTTCTTTATATTATTAGGTTGGGTAATATTTGCTTTTGACAATGTCACAAAAGGAAAGGCATATTTTGCAGCAATGTTTGGTGGATTAAATAATTCATTTATAAATGCAGATACGCTATATCTGCTATACAATAATGGAATATTACTCATAATTCTAATCCTAGCTTCTTCGGGTGTTATAACGAAACTTGTTAAGAAGAAGATGGAGAAAGTAACGATACCAACTACGATTATTAGTAACATCTTTTATCTATTGATATTATTCTTATCAGTAGCATATCTTGTTGATGCGTCCTATAATCCATTTTTATATTTTAGATTTTAGGAAGGAGTAGGATTTATTGTGAAGGATAATAAAAAACGTTTAAATATAATAACTTGTGGGATATTTTGCTTATTCATCTTTGGATTTACGATTGCCAGTTTAGTAACGAAACCAAAAGATTATTCCGAGAGGGAGAGAAGGTATCTAGAACAGATGCCTAAGTTTTCTAAAGAAGCTATCCTTAAGGGAGAATTCACATCCAAATACGAAACCTATATTACCGATCAATTCGTAGGAAGAGACCAATGGATTCGTATTAAAACCATAGCAGAGAGGATGGCTGGAAAACAAGATATTAATAATGTATACTTTGCAAAAGATGGGTATCTGATTGAAAAAGTAGAAGATAAAGATATAGATCAAGAGCAATGGGAGAAGAATAAAAAATGGATTGCACAGTTCTTGGCGAAGTATGAAGAAAAGTTAGGAAAAGAACATGTGAGAGCCATATTGGCCCCTACTGCGGGTTATATATTGCAAGAAAAACTGCCACCATATGCACCATTCTTTGATCAAGGGATAATCAATCAAGATATACGTGAATTGTTAGAAAAGAATGTTTCTGATAAAGTAGCAGATGAGTTAGTTGTTGATGTGAATCAGGCACTTAAAGATAAGAGTGATGAATACATCTATTATAAAACCGATCACCACTGGACTAGTCTAGGTGCGTATTACGCTTATGAAGTTTGGGCTAAATCACTTGGATTAACACCAAAACCACTTAATGAATATAAGCAGACAGTAGCAACTTCTGATTTTTATGGAACAGTTTACAATAAAGTCAATACCAATGTATCGCCTGACAAAATAACTCTTTTTGATGATGGAGGGGAATATAAGGTTAATATCAACATGGGAGAAAAGGAATTAGATTCCTTGTTTGACTATGAACAGTTAGATAGTGTAGACAAATATTCTATATTCTTAGGCGGTAACAATGCTTTGGTTCAAGTTACTTCTGGTAATAAGAATGGCAAAAAATTATTAGTGGTAAAAGATTCTTATGCACATACAATGGTACCAATTCTTGCTCATCATTTTGAGGAAGTCGTACTTGTAGATTTGAGACATCTCAATATGGGAATGGAAGCAATTGTGGATCAATTTGGTATAACGGATGTATTACTTTTATACAACGATAGCAGTGTTATGTCAGATAAGAATCTTGTTAAGCTTACGAAATAGATTGTATTTGAGTAGCAATCATACTTCGAATACTTTGGTATAGGAATGGCTTATATTCTTCGATAGTTAGAGGAGTGGAATTAAGAATACAGTTGTAGCAACTTGCACCTACTAATTCAATAATCATAAAGAGTAAGATTTCAGGATTATTTAAGGTAACGTTGCACTCTTTGGCGAGCATGAGGTATCGATCATAAAAATCGGTGTCCATATGCTCGTCATTGCTTAATAAGGCAGATTTGAATATTCCCCAACTTAAATCTTTTGCAATAAATCGTAGCAGATTAGTGTTTTCTTCCAATTGATTAATAATATGATCAATTAGAAAGATCATAATATCAGAAAAATCAGTAAGAGTAGTTTCGTCAAGTGCGCGCACAGCTTTACTGAATAGAGAACTTGCTTTGTACGCAATTAGTTTATTCTTAACATCATATTTATCCTTAAAATATAGATAGAAAGTTCCTTTGGCAACACCTGCCTGTTGGACAATATCTGATATAGATGTCTTATTGAAGCCTTGTGAAGTAAAAAGTTCAAAGGCTGTTGTGAATAAGGTGTCTTTTTTTTGTTTCTTTTTTTCGTCTAATCTTCCCATTATCTTCACTTCCTGATTAATATTTTGTTCTTAATCATACTCATAGTAGCACAATCATTTCTAAATGTAAACAGGCTTACAGCATGGAGAATAGGATTCGATTTAATAAAAATATAGAAAAAAAATAAATATATTGACCAATGGTCACTTTTGTGATATAACGATATATGTCAAATATGACTACTGGTCATTTATTAGCGAAAAATATACACAAGCAAATTAAGATTACTGATTGCCTGTGTGCTGGTTCAAAAAAGGGAAAAGGAAAAAGGAGTGAAGTGTTATGATAGGGTTTGGAAAATTTATCACCAAGCATAAGAAGTTAATCGTAATCTTATCTGTACTGTTATTAATTCCAGCGGTATATGGGTATATCAATACAAGAATAAATTACGATATCTTATCTTACTTACCAGAGGATATTGAAACAATGGTAGGGCAACAAATCTTAGTAGATGATTTTAAAACGGGTGCTTTCTCTATGGTCGTATTAGAGGGGATGGAAGAAAAGGATGTAGCCGCTTTAAAGACTAAGATTGAAAAGGTAGAAAGTGTAAGCAATGTAATCTGGTATGATTCATTATTAGATATTTCCGTTCCAATGACGATGTTACCAGACAAAATCAAAGATGCCTTCAATACAGAAAACACTACAATGATGGCAGTTACATTCGAACAATCTACTTCAGCAGATGAAACAATGGATGCCATAAAAGAAATTAGAAAGATAACAGATAAGCAAGTATTTGTCAGTGGTATGTCAGCAATCATTACAGATACCAAAGAATTATCTGAGAAAGAAACACCAATCTATGTGTTGATCGCAGTAATATTATCAATGATAGTACTTGGTTTAACAATGAATTCGTTCTTAGTACCAATCTTATTCATGTTAAGTATTGGTGTGGCAATTATCTATAATTTAGGAACCAATATCATGTTTGGAGAAATCTCCTACATAACGAAAGCGTTAAGTGCAGTACTGCAACTTGGTGTTACAATGGATTATTCCATCTTCTTGTTACACAGCTATGAGGAAAACAAAGTTAGATACCCAGGAGAAAATGATCGTGCTATGGCACATGCAATATCAAACACGATTAGTTCGGTAGTCGGTAGTTCCGTTACTACAGTAGCTGGTTTCTTGGCATTATGCTTCATGAGTTTTACTCTTGGTAAAGACCTTGGTCTTGTAATGGCAAAAGGTGTTGTTATGGGTGTTATCACTTGTGTAACATTATTACCAGCTTTAATACTTCTGTGTGAGAAGGCAATTGAGAAAACGACTCATAGAGATATTATTCCAAGCTTAGATGGCGTATCAAGATTTGTAACAAAACATTATATTACATTTGCAGTAGTATTTCTTATCTTATTAGTACCAGCTGTCTACGGTAACAATCATACGAAAGTATACTACGACTTAACAGCTTCTTTACCAGATAGTTTGGATAGTGTGAAAGCAAACAAGAAATTACAAGATGAGTATAACATGAATACAACTCATATGTTACTGATAAAGAATGATGTTAGTAGCAAGGATTATCGTGATATGATGAATCAGATTCGTAATCTAGATGGTGTTCAATGGGTGATTGGACTTGACAGTGTAGTCGGTCCCGCTGTGCCAATTAGTATGCTACCAGAGAGTTTAATAAGCACTGTAAGAACAGATTTATATCAGTTAGAACTAATCAGCTCAAGTTATAAGGTCGCAAGTGATGAAGTGAATGAGCAGATTGATGAGATAAATAATATTGTAAAATCCTACAGTGAGGATTCTTTAGTAGTAGGGGAAGCACCATTAACAAAAGACTTAATTGATATTACAGATATCGATTTTAAGAATGTTAACATGGTATCGATTGGAGTTATCTTCTTAATTATATTAGTATTATTCCGTTCTATATCACTACCAATAATTCTTGTTGCTGTAATCGAGTTTGCTATATTTGTGAATATGGGTATTCCATATTATACGGGAACGACATTACCTTTCATCGCCTCCGTTGTAATTGGTACAATCCAACTTGGTGCTACCGTAGATTATGCAATCTTAATGACAACAAGATATAAGAAAGAACGTAATAACGGTAATAGTAAGCAAGAATCTATTACAATTGCACACCAAGCCTCTATTAAATCCATCATTGTTAGTGCGCTTAGTTTCTTTGCAGCAACGTTTGGAGTTGGTTTATATTCCAATATCGATATGATTAGTGCTTTATGTTCATTAATGTCAAGAGGGGCATTAATCAGTATGGTTGTCGTAATCTTCGTATTACCAGCTATGTTTATGATTTTTGATAAGTCGATTTGTAAAACATCAATGAAGTTCGGTATAAAAGAAAATTAAGGAGGTATTTATTATGAACATGAATAAGAAAATTGCAACTAGCGTTATTATTGGAGCACTAGGAGTATCCGCAGTCTTTGGAGCAACTCAGATACCAGTAAATGCGAGCACATATAGGAATGTATTAACGAATGAAAGTTATAACCAAATAGTAAATGAGGTAGCAACTACAGATTCGACAGTTACAAGAATAGGCGAAGGAATCGAAAAAGAAGAAACGGTATATGCAAAGGCTGATGCAACGGGTCAAGTAAGCCAAGTAATCGTTAGCGACTGGATTAAGAACTTTAGTGGTGACGCAACCATTACAGATAAAACTACATTGAAGGATATTGTTAATGTAAAAGGTGATGAAACATTCTCACAAGGTGCCAATGGTGAAATCGTATGGCAAGCCAACGGGAATGATATCTATTACCAAGGAAAAACAGATGCAGAGTTACCTGTAACAATACAAGCAACTTACAAGTTAGATGGTGTAGAGATTGAGCCATCTGAACTAGAAAGTAAAAGTGGTCAATTAACGATTGAATATACTTATAAAAATAATTCAAAAGTAGCTGGTAGTGATATGTACACTCCTTTTACAGTAGTAGCAGCTACGATGTTAAAAACAGATAACTTTGCGAATGTTACAGCTGAGAATGCAAAAGTAATCTCTGATGGTGATAAATACGCTGTTGTGGGTGTTGCAATGCCTGGACTAAAAGACAGTTTAGCTTTAGGTGATGAAACAAAAGTTCCTGGTTCGATTACAATTACAGCAGATGTAACGAATTACGAACCAATTACAGTATTAAACGTTGTGACCGCCGATCTATTAAATGAAATAAAATTAGATGACACCGATCAACTAAAGGACCTTGCTGATTCGATGGATGAATTAGCAGATGCTTCTAAGAAACTAGTTGACGGATCTTCCGATTTATCCGATGGATTAAATGAATTAAAAGATAAAACTGGAGAATATACAAAAGGCGTTACGACCTTGACCGGCAGTCTTGATGAATATATCGCGGGTGTATCAAAGGTTACTTCGGGTATTAAGACCTTATATAATGGCGCAGGGGAATTAACAAAAGGGGTATCAAGTCTTGCAACTGGAGCTAAATCTCTTAATTCAGGTTTGAACCAAGCTAGTAACGGCGTAGATTCCTTAGTAAATAACTTTGATGCATTAGTGACAGGTGCTGGTTCTATCAAGAGCGGAGCAGATTCACTTAATACGGCTTTGAAACAATTAGAAGCTGGTAAACAGGCGGAGAATGAAGCATATGCAACTCTTTCAGCTACCGTTGAGAATAATGAAAAGATTATAGCAGCTTTAAAGGCAGCAGGTGTGGATGAATCAATTGTTGGAATGCTTGAGAAGAATACGGCTGGTCAAAAACAAATTGCAGAAGGACTAACTGCTAGTGGTGCTCAAATTGAAGCTGGTTTATCAAAAGCAGCTATAGGCGCCTCTTCACTAGCTGATGGTTCTACTACACTATCATCAGGACTTACTAAGATGAAGAAAGGTGCAAAATCACTTCAAACGGCTATGGGAGAATTATCTACAGGAAGTAAGACTTTGTTAGAGGGAGCTAATAAGTTAAATTCTGCATCTGGAAGTTTAAGTTCAGGTATAAAACAATTATATGATGGTAGCGTAAGCCTTGATGCTGCAAGTTCAAAAATTAAGAGTGCTACACCAAAATTAAACGATGCAAGTTCCAAGTTAGATAAGGGTGTACAGTCAGCAGCCGATGGAGGTAAGACACTCAAAGAAGGCATGGAAGAATTTAACGGTGAAGGTATCTCCAAATTAATTGATGCAGTTGATGGAAAATTAGGCGATGTAATAGACAAATTTGATGATTTACAAGATGCAGCAGGTAAATATACAACATTCACAGATACAAACAGTGAATTTAAAAGTAGTGTAAAATTCATAATAGAATTAAACTAGTAGACAGTTCTCTCCTCATAATATATAGATAGTAATTGCTCATATAGATAAAAATTACCCAGTTGATAGTAATGTCAACTGGGTAATCTTTTTGAATAAGTTATTTATTTGGTTTCAGCCTTTGTAATAATATATTCGTTACCACGTTCTGCTTCTGCTTTAGCAATTGCATCTGTGATGCGTTTTTCAACGATAGCTGCTATCTCAACTGTTTTAAGATCTCTGTAATCTTCAAAATAAAGAGGTTCAAGATAATGAATCTGAACAGTTACTTTCTTTATAGAATTTGTATCAAATACTTTGTAAGAATCAAGTAGTGCTACTGGTACAATAGGACATTTGGCATAAACCGCACTCTTAAAACTACCAGGTTTGAATTCACCAATGTGATTGCCGTTTTTACTACGCGTACCTTCTGCAAATATGATAAAATTACGTCCTGTCTTTGCTTCCTTTGCCATGTTGTGAATAACCATCATAGATTGCTTTACATCTTCACGGTCAATAATAAGACATTGAAGTAGTTGAATCACTTGTTTTATTAAGATGATATCTTTTACTTCTTTTTTCATGATTGCTGCAAAAGGTCTTTCATGTGTTTCGAGAAATGCCAGTGCATCAAATAGACCTTGATGGTTAGGAAAGAGAATATATCCCGATTCTTTTGGTAAGTTTTCAAGGCCATCACATACAACTTTTATTCGGCCAGATTTATCTGCACGTTTTGTAACTTTGCGCAAATAAGAATAACGCGTATTTGCATCGTATTTCTCAAAGTGGTTACCATATTTATAGATATGATAAAACCAAGAAGGAAACACAAAGAGATTTCGTAATATCATTAATGCAATTCTTCTCATTATGCTCGCTCGCTTTCTTTTGAACTCGTTAACTTATGACTCCTTATGGAGTAGGAGATTACATTTTGTGTAATCTTTGATAAAGCTCTAGAACTTCGTTCTATCGCTAACTTATCGGGTGAAATCAAATACTCGCTCCGCTCGTGCTTGATTTCCTTCCGATAAGTTACATTATACCACATATGAAATGCAGATGAAAGAACATAAAACTTCCTTAATAAAATGTTAAAAATTTATAACTTTTTAAAATGATTAGAGGGTATTCATCGAAACATTATCCATCGCTTTTCATTACAAAGAAAAATTGACCTTTTAACACTCAAATAAAAAGATAAAACTTTAGACAATAGGTATGATTAGTGATAGAATAAATATTAAACGTTATAATACAGTAGATTGGAGTAAGGATTAAATGAAGTTTAGTGAATTAATTACACAGAGCCAGTTAGTGAAAGCGTTAGAGGTAGAGAAGATAACAAAACCAACTAAGGTTCAAGAACTTGTGTATCCTATTATAATAGAAGGTAAAGATGTTATAGCAGAGTCGGAGACTGGATCAGGTAAAACACTTGCTTATCTAGTTCCTATTTTTGAAAAGTATAGTGAGATTCAGAAGACAAATCAAGTCATTATATTAGTACCGACACATGAATTAGCAATGCAAGTACACACACAGGTAGAACGATTATCAAAAAATTCTGGTATCGAATTAAAGTCTGCGGTAATCATTGGAAATGTAAACATCTTAAGACAGATTGAGAAGTTAAAAGAGAAACCACAGATTATTATTGGGACTGCTGGAAGAATTCATGAATTAATTAAGAAGAAAAAGATTGCAGCACATACGGTTAAGACGATTGTAATAGATGAAGGAGACAAGCTATTAAATCCAGATAATATAAATGGGGTTCAAGAAGTAATCAAGTGTACGATGAAAGATCGTCAATTATTAGTATTCTCAGCAAGCGTAACGAAGAAGGCGTCTGAAGTTGCTATGGACATGATGAAGGATGCCAAGATAATTAAAACAGAGAAGACACAGACGATTCCTACTAATATTGAGCATATCTGTCTTGTTGTAGAACGTAGAGAAAAGTTAGAGACCTTGCGTAAATTAACTAGAATTATGAAAGTAAAGAGAGCAATGATATTCATTAATAAGGTAAGTGATATCGAAGAGGCTACCTACAAATTAGTATATCAGGGATTAAAGGCAGAGTGTCTTCATGGTTCTAATGTGAAGGAAGATCGTAAGCGTGTAGTAGAACAGTTTAGAACCAATAAGATTAATTACCTTGTAGCAACAGATATTGCGGCAAGGGGATTACATTTTGACGGAATTGATACCGTTTTCCATATATCAATTCCAGAAGATGAGATGGAATATCTACACCGTTCAGGACGTACCGGAAGAAACGGACAACCTGGAAGAAGTGTACTAATCGTAACGAAGGAAGAATTACCACTCCTAAAGAAATACCAAAAGAAATTCGGCATTAATATTGTAGAGAAGAAGATGTACCAAGGGAAATTAGTAAAGGGATAAGCAAAGTAGAAGATTATTAATTATTTATTACAGTCAAGAGAAATAAAATGAATTGTATTTATTTAGTTAGATATAAAGTGTATAGTCGGTTGCAAAACCCTTTTATATAAAGTAAAGTTTTTTGAAACCTAGATGCAACGATATGCGACATCAAAAAAACACTCTCCACCGAAGTTGTGTGTCAAGGGCGGATATGAAATATCCGACAGTGGCATACAACGAATGGAGAGTGTTTTTATTGCTGGCGTGTGAGGTATTTAGGTCTCAAAAAACATAGGAGTATTATTTTGCAACCGTTGAAGACCACACACCTTATATAATTTCGTAGCCTTTTAGCATTCTTGCACGGCTAGGATGTCTTAATTTTCTAAGAGCCTTTGCTTCAATCTGGCGAATACGTTCTCTTGTAACATTGAATTCTTTACCTACTTCTTCAAGAGTTCTTGTACGTCCATCTTTTAGACCAAAACGTAGAATTAATACGCGTTGCTCTCTTTCTGTTAATGTATCAAGAAGTTTAGAAATCTGATCTTGTAATACAGAATAAGCAGCGGCATCCTCTGGTCCAACGATTGTTTCATCACGAATGAAATCACCAAGGTGGCTATCATCTTCCTCACCGATAGGAGTATCAAGTGAAATTGGATCCGCAGAAACTTTAAGTATTTCACGAACTTTTTCTAAAGGCATGTTCATAGCATCCGCAAGTTCTTGTTCCGTAGGTTCACGTCCTAACTCTTGTAATAAACTTCTAGAAACGCGGTATGTTTTATTAATAACTTCAGACATGTGTACAGGAATACGGATGGTACGAGATTGGTCAGCAATTGATCTTGTAATCGCTTGACGAATCCACCAAGTAGCATACGTACTGAATTTGTAACCTTTGGTATAATCAAACTTGTCAACAGCTTTGATAAGACCAAGATTACCTTCTTGAATTAAGTCGAGAAAAGATAAGCCCCTACCAACATAACGTTTTGCAATACTTACAACAAGTCTTAGGTTAGATTCTGCTAGAGTTTTCTTTGCCATTTCATCGTCTTGTTCAATTTTCTTAGCCAATTCAATTTCTTCAGCTATTGAAAGCAGAGGATAGCTACCAATTTCCTTTAAGTAAAGTTTGACAGGGTCATCACTCATAACATTAGTTGAATTAGCAATATCCTCAACCAATGCAATTTCCTCGTCATTCTCTAATTCAAGAAGAAGATCTTCATCAGGTTCCTCATCTGCATCATCTACTAGATTGATAACAGCAATATTATGATTTTCAAGATATTCATAAATCTTGTCAATTTGATTTACATCAAGATTTAATTCTTTGAAGAAGTCATTTACTTTTTCAACTTCAAGTATACCTTTGTTTTTCTTACCAAGAGAAACTAGTTCTTTTAATTTCTCCTCGAAACTATTAATTAAATCACTCATTATTAGTATCTGTCCTTTCTTGGTTGTAAGCGAACACTGTATATAATAATCCCACAAATGGGCGAAAATATCACCAAATAGCATTGTATCACATATAATGCGATAATGCTACAAGAAATTGAAAAAAGCTACATGTTTGTGCAAAAAATATAGTCAAATTTCGCAACATTTCCATTTGGGAGTATGGTAATTCACAAAGTGCTGTAGTATAATAATATTCGTATATATTAATTGGATAAATTGTTTATACCAATTAATAATATATGAGAATAGGAGATGAAATTATGAGTGATAATTGTACAAGCAACTGCTCGACTTGTCCTTCAAAATGTGATTCTAGTAAGCCGTCAAGAGAAGATCTCTTTGAGAAGTCGAATGAATATAGTAATGTAAAAAAAGTAATCGGTGTAGTAAGTGGTAAGGGTGGTGTTGGAAAATCCTTAATCACATCATGCCTTTCTGTATTAATGAGACGTAAGGGTTATGATACTGCAATCCTTGATGCAGATGTAACAGGTCCATCTATACCAAAAGCATTTGGTGTACATGAGAAAGCATTAGCAGATGAACATGGTATTATTCCAGCCGAAACTAAGACAGGAATAAAAATGATGTCTGTCAATCTGCTTTTAGATAATGAAGAAACACCTGTTGTTTGGAGAGGGCCTGTTATATCAGGAACGGTAAAACAATTCTGGTCCGAAGTAAACTGGGGAGAGGTTGACTATATGTTTGTTGATATGCCACCGGGAACAGGGGATGTACCATTAACCGTATTCCAATCTATTCCATTAGATGGAATCATTATCGCTACATCACCACAAGAATTGGTTTCCATGATTGTAGCGAAGGCAGTTAATATGGCTAAGTCAATGCAAGTGCCAATACTAGGAGTGGTCGAAAATTATAGCTATTATCAGTGTGATGATTGTGGCAAAAAATTATCCATCTTCGGTGAAAGTCATGTAGAAGAAATTGCTAAGAAATATGATTTAGATGTACTGGCTAAGATTCCAATCAATCCTGAGATTGCTAAGAAGGTAGATGCTGGAGAAGTAGAAGATATTGAAGCTAACTGGTTAGACGATGCAGTAACGAAGTTAGAGAGTAAATTAGTAAAATAATTTAAATTGTTCTATTGAATAAAAAGGTTGAAGCACCAGCGAGTAGTTGGTGATTCAACCTTTTATTAATGAATCATAGAAACTAATGAATCATAGAAACGTCTACGCCTAAGAAACTTCTTACTGTTACACTGATTCCACCAAGTAAAACGGAACTTTCTTGAAGAACAGAAGGGGCAATCTTTTGGTAATTATTGATTCGGCTAGATAGGTTATGAATAATCCGAGTTAACAAAGCAGGATCTAATACTATAAATCGACTGTTGATAATAACAAGATCTGGATTGAACATATTAAGAACATTGTTCACACATATGGTCATATAACGAACGAAGGTATCCATTATAGAAATCGCATCAGAATCTTTTTGCTGATACAGCTTGGAAAAAGATGAGAAATCCATATGTTCAAGCCCTTTTTTTGAAGCTAATTCTTGTAATAAGGCTCGTTCAGAAACATATTGTTCTAAGCAACCCTGATTACCACATGGGCAAGGTTTACCATCTATGTCAACAATCGTATGTCCAATTTCGCCAGCATAGCCCTTGATACCTGAGTATAAGGTGTTATTCATAAGAATACCAAGACCAACTCCAGTATGTACGCTGATATTGGCGATGTTTGGATAGTCATATTCAAACGTCTTCTCACCAATTACAGATAGATTAGCCTCATTCTCTAATAAGACCGTTGTATGGAAATTATCTTCTAATTCTTTAACCAGATTGCAGTCAGTAAAATCATAATAAGGTGTAAAATGAATTATGTTATCTGAAGTAACACCATGAATACCTAAAGTGATACCAACGAGACCATAAGGGCGTTCAGGGATTCCTGTAGTCATAGATCTTAGCAATTCGATTAATGCAGGGCATAAATCAGCACTGTACTTTGGTGTAGCAATTTGTTTTAATTGACGTTCATCACCTTGTAAATCAGTAATTAGGGCAGAAATCATCTGTTCACCAATATCAACTGATACCGCATATCCAGCTTTACGATTAAAACTTAAGAGAATTGGCTTACGACCTAAGCTTGTGTCATCACTACCTATTTCAACGACAAGTTTTTTTACAAGTAGGTCAGCAACAATAGCGGATATGGTTGCTTTGGTCAGTCCTAATTTTTTAGCAATTGTGGATCTAGATATTGGGCTAAAATTAACGATTTGAGTTAATACAAGGTTACTATTTATATCGCGAATTAATTCTTTACTTCCAGTAATCATAAAAAACCTCCGAGCTTGGTAGTTTGATTATAAGTGTAGCATAATTAATTCCGTTTGTCACATGAGAATAAAGAACAGTGATAAATTGAGTATTAGTTATAGCAAAAATGAGTATTTACTTTAACAAAATTTAAGAATTATAACCTTGTACTATAAGAATCAGTACGTTATAATAACATGTACATAGTAGGAAGTTGATAAAAGAGTAAATTGGTTACAAAAGGGCTACAAACTTCATGTTTCGTAGTTGTAACTATATTAGAGGAGAAGATATTTATGTCAGATGATATGAATAAAGATATAGAATATAATCTAACAGAATCAAACAAAGAAGACAAACAAGAAGTGAAGGATTCCGTAAAAGATAAGAAGATAATTGATAAGGAAAAAGAATACAAAGACGATTATGAGGATATCTGCTACATCTGTCGCAGACCAGAGAGTAAAGTTGGTAAGATGATTCATATACCAAATAATATTTGTATATGTTCGGATTGTATGCAAAAGACGTTTGATACCATTAATACTGGGAATGTTCCTTACATGGATATGATGAACCTAGGGCCTATGATGAACTTTAGTGGAATTCAGAACGAAATCCCAAAGAGTCAGAAATTAAAGAAGAAAAAAGAAGAGAAGAAAGAGGAGACGAAAACAATTGATTTGAAGAATATCCCGGCTCCTCATGTCATAAAGCGTCAATTAGATGATTATGTTATTGGTCAGGAACATGCGAAGAAAGTTATATCTGTAGCAGTTTATAATCATTACAAGCGTGTTGCAGCGAATGCAATGGATGATATTGAAATTGAAAAATCTAACATGCTTATGATTGGGCCAACTGGATGCGGTAAGACTTATCTAGTTAAGACATTAGCAAGATTGTTGAATGTACCATTAGCAATTACAGATGCAACAGCTTTAACAGAAGCAGGTTATATCGGTGATGACGTTGAGAGTGTAATTTCTAAATTATTAGCAGCAGCAGATAATGATGTAGAGAAAGCAGAACGTGGAATTGTTTTTATTGATGAGATAGATAAGATTGCGAAAAAGAAGAGTACAACAAACCGTGATGTAAGCGGTGAAAGCGTACAACAAGGTATGTTGAAGTTGCTAGAAGGTGCTGAAGTTGAGGTACCTGTTGGAGCAACAAACAAGAATGCAATGGTTCCGCTTACAACTGTAAATACAAAGAATATCTTATTTATCTGTGGAGGTGCCTTCCCGGATCTTGAGAAGATAATCAAAGCAAGATTGAATAAGAAATCATCTATTGGTTTCGGAGCTGAATTGAAAGACAAATATGATACAGAAACAAATCTTTTGCAAAAGGTTACAGTAGATGATCTAAGAGAATTTGGTATGATACCAGAGTTCATTGGACGTCTTCCTGTTATCTATTCTTTAGAAGGATTAACAAAAGAGATGTTAGTAGAAGTATTAAAAGAACCTAAGAATGCAATATTGAAACAATACAAGAAATTACTTGCATTAGATGAGGTAGATTTAATATTTGACGACGGAGCATTAGAAGCAATCGCTGAGAAGGCCTTAGAGAAAAAGACTGGAGCAAGAGCACTTCGTGCGATTATTGAAGAATTCATGCTAGACATTATGTATGAGATTCCGAAGGACGATAATATAGGTCGAGTTACTATTACAAGAGATTATATTGAGAAAAAGGGTGGACCTGTTATTGAGATGAGAGGTTGTATCACACCGTTATTAACTGAATAAAATAAATAATAGAGAAGGGCAATTTCATTTCGATGAAATTGCTTTTTTATATTAAACAAGATACATAGTAAGTAATATGGAATAGAATAATATAATATAAAACACATTATGAGGTCAACTATGGCAACTGATATAGAGACGTTTCAAGCATGTCAGGATATAATATATTCAAACGACTATGCAGATTACATTATACAGGCAGTTGGAGGATCAGAGGAACTTAAGAGAGCGTACAATTATGAGTGTATAAAGCGAATCGGTAGTAGGTATCAGGCAATATATGTAGATAGAAAAGGAGACGTTTTGCATACCTTTGAAAGATTTGGATATCGATCGTTTCCTAAAGTATATGGACTGATGGATCAGTCTGCGTTAGAAGCTATTGGTGTGAATCGGGTGAGACGTCAACCATTTTTGAATCTAAGAGGTCAGGATATACTCATCGGTTTTATAGATACTGGTATTGATTACCGAAATCCGATATTTTCAAATGCGGATAACACGACAAGGATTGCAGGTATCTGGGATCAGACGATACCAGCAGTGGATAATACGAATGAATTTGGGTTTAATTTTGGAACAACCTATACAGAGGAAGATATAAATCGAGCACTAGCAAGTGAGGATCCATTAAGTATTGTTCCAAGTGTTGACACTATTGGTCATGGTACTTTCTTAGCAGGAATTGCAGCTGGGAATGAAGATCAAGTAAATGATTTCTCTGGTGTAGCACCTAGCTCAAATATAGTGATGGTTAAATTAAAAGAAGCAAAAGAATATATAAAAGAATTCTATCAAATACCAGCTGGAGTACCATGTTATCAAGAGAATGATCTCATGTTAGCAATTAGTTATTTGTTGAATTTAGCAGAGAAGTTAATTAGACCATTGGTAATTTGTATAGGAGTAGGAACAAGCTCGGGAGATCACAATGGAGATTCTTATTTAGAGGATTTTATTGATTCTTTTTCTGGTTTTGTAGGGTTATGTACAACGATAGCAGCTGGCAATGAAGGAAATCGTGCACATCACTATTATAGTAATTTTACATCGAACCTTGAATATGAAGATGTTGAAATCAATGTTGCCACAGATGAGAAAGGATTTGTAATGGAGTTATGGACGGGGCCATTACATACATTCTCTATTGGCCTGATTTCACCTGGGGGAGAATATATTGACCGAATTCCAGCAAGACTAAATCAAAGACAACGTATAAGTTTTCTATTAGAACCGACGAAAGCCTACGTATATTATGAGTTGTCCGAAAAGCAGAGTGGTAATGAATTAATTGTAATACGCCTTGTTGACCCTACCCCAGGCATATGGAAAGTTCGAGTATTTCCAGGAGGGGATGGAGATAGACATTATAATATGTGGTTGCCAATACATGATTTTATTAAAGAGCAAACGCATTTTCTTCGACCAAACCCTGAAACAACCATTACTTCCCCTGGATATACAAGAAGGGCAACTACAATGGGGGCATATAATCATATAACAGATAGTTTATATGTGAATTCTGGTCATGGTTTTGCTGCGGAAGGATTCGTAAAACCTGATTTGGTAGCACCGGGAGTGGATGTGTACGGACCAGCGGAAAATGGAGGATATACAACTAAATCAGGAACAAGTATTTCTACAGCTCTAGCTGCTGGATCGGTTGCCCTTTTGTTAGAATGGGGAATTGTATTAGAAAATGATATATCAATTTCTGGTTTTAAGATAAATCGATTCTTAGTTCGCGGGGCTAGACGAGGTAATCTGGAGTATCCAAATCCTGAATGGGGATATGGGGAATTAGATATCTATAATACGTTCGATTCCCTTCGTACAACGGTGTAATCACAAGCGTATACCTTAAATAAAATTATAAAACTATACAAGGATTGAATTGAAAGTAATAGAAAAAAAGGATATAATAAAGATACAGGCTTGGGCGAAGGAAGGAAAGTGAGTATGGAAAAATATAATATTCCTGAAATTGATGGTAACCTTCGGAAACATATGGTTCGTGTGCCTCAGGTCATTGAACAGGTAAGTGGAATACGGATTTTTGGTAAATTGATAAAATCGTTGGTCTTTACAACGGATGTTGCAATTATACGTAATTGTAATGCGAACGCAGTAATTGCAGTTTATCCTTTCACACCACAACCAATAATTACGCATTCTATTATTAATTGTTCCGATGTCCCTGTGTTTTGCGGAGTCGGTGGAGGAACAACAACTGGAAAGAGAGTAACGAATCTAGCAGAAGATGCGGAATTCCAAGGGGCAATGGGTGTTGTAGTCAATGCACCTACACCCAATGAAACATTAGAATACTTGAGCCGCAAAATAGATATTCCAATTGTGATAACCGTTGTTTCTGAAAAAACTGATATTGAGAAAAGATTAGAAAGTGGCGCGTCAATACTGAATGTATCAGGTGCGTCTAATACAGCTAAAATCGTTTCCGATATACGAAAGGATTTTCCTGATGTACCGATTATTGCCACGGGGGGACCTACTCAAGAGAGTATATTAAGAACAATAGATGCGGGGGCGAATGCAATTACATTTACGCCACCAAGTAGTGGTGAGATCTTTAAGATGATGATGAATAATTACCGAGGAGAAAAGTACATTATTTAGATGAGGGATGCAATACGGGGGATGTTATGAAAGTTCTATGGAAAAAAAGTAAAGATAAGACTAGATGGTTGGAAGGAAAAAAAGCCTTAGAACCCAAGTTTGCAGCAACAATAGAATTAAAAGGCAGTAGCACGAAAGATAACAATAAAAATACTGAGGAGTATGAAATTGTAGAGCGTGTGATTTATCCTGAAAAGATTATATGTCCTGATTGTGGAGGTTTAACACTGGAAGGACTTGATTTTTGTGATAGGTGTGGCGGAGAGATCCATGACATGGGAGATCAAGAATCGAAGTAATATCTTTACTCTCTTAGTTAATGGCGTCAATTTGAGTTTCATTGGCATGGAAGAGAAAAAAAGAATAATGAAAGGTTATCAAAGTGACTGAGATAAGGACTTTGATAACCTTTTCTATTTGGGCTATATTGACTAGAAAGATTGATTATTACATGTCTACTGTGCTATACTAAAGTATAATAACAGGTAAATAATTATATAAGCATAGAAAAGAGGAGTACAATGATTTCAGAAAAAATGGTAAGCCTAGTAAAGAATAGTTCCGTTATTCGTGCAATGTTTGAAGAAGGTAAGGAATTAGCCAATATATATGGAGAAGAGAATGTATTTGATTTTAGTATAGGAAACCCAAGCGTTGAACCACCGATAGAAATAAAAGAAGCAATCATAGATATCATTACAAATGATAGTCCTAATTTAGTACATGGATATATGAATAATTCAGGATATGAAGATGTGAGAGAAGTTGTTGCTAAGCATATTAATAACACGCATGGAACTACATTCGTAGGAGAGAATATAGTTATGACCGTAGGTGCCGCGGGGGGACTAAATGTGATCTTCAAAGCACTTCTTAATAAAGATGATGAAGTAATTGTATTCGCACCTTATTTTGGAGAATATCGTAGCTATGTAGGTAACTATGATGGCGTATTAGTAGAAATATCCCCCAATACTGTAGATTTCCAACCAAACCTTGATGAATTAAAGAAAAAGATTACGACTAAAACAAAAGCCGTAATAGTAAACACACCTAACAATCCAACGGGTGTTGTGTATAGTGAAGAAACAATCTGTAATTTAGCAAGCATCCTAGAAGAAAAGCAGAAGGAGTTTGGGACAAGTATATACCTCATATCTGATGAACCATACAGAGAACTTGTTTACGATGGAGTAGAGGTACCGTACCTTACAAAGTATTACAATAATACGGTTGTGGGTTACTCATATAGCAAATCGCTATCATTACCAGGTGAGAGAATTGGTTATCTTGTGTTACCAAGTGAAATGGATGATTTCAGGAATGTTTCAGCAGCTGTTAATGTAGCAAATCGTATCTTAGGATACGTGAATGCACCTTCACTCATGCAGCGCGTAGTTGCTAGATGTATTGATGCTAAAGTCGATGTAGAGATATACAATCGCAATAGAGAAGTATTATATAACAATTTAACTGCATTTGGATATCGTTGTATTAAACCTCAAGGGGCATTCTATCTATTTATTGAAGCATTAGGTGGTGATGATTTTGCATTCGCTAATGCAGCTAAGAAACATAATATCTTAATTGTACCAGGAACATCCTTTGGTTGTCCTGGATATTGCAGAATTGCATACTGTGTAGATTATAGGAAAGTAACTGGTGCGCTTGCAGGATTTGAAAAACTAGCGAAAGAATATCAGTAAGGGGGATACAGGATGAGAGCATGGGAGAAAAATTTTAGAAAAGTAGAACCATATGTACCAGGTGAGCAACCGAAACTTGATACGATGATTAAACTGAATACGAATGAGAATCCATATCCGCCAGCACCTGGGGTGTTACAGGCAATGAAAGAGTTTGATGTAGACAAGCTACGTCTATATCCAGATGATAAATCAGACATATTAGTGGGAGCCTTAGCAGATTATTATCAAGTAGATAAAAATCAGGTTTTCGTGGGTGTTGGATCTGATGATGTACTAGGAATGGCTTTCTTAAGCTTCTTTAATTCAGACAAGCCAATCCTATTCCCTGATATTACGTATTCCTTCTATCAAGTATGGGCGAATCTCTATAAGATTCCTTACGAGACACCTGCGCTAGACGAGAATTTTCGTATAAAAAAAGAAGATTATTCTAAAGAGAACGGAGGAGTTGTTTTAGCAAATCCCAATGCTCCAACAGGTATCTACGAGGATCTTACTTTTATTGAAGATATATTACAACATAACCAAGACGTTATCGTAATTGTTGATGAGGCTTATGTTGATTTTGGAGGAAAATCAGCGATTGAATTAATTGATAGATATGAGAATCTTCTTGTGGTACAAACCTTTTCTAAGGCTAGATCAATGGCAGGTATGCGTATCGGCTACTGTATTGGAAACAAAGATTTAATTAAAGTTATTAACGATGTTAAATATTCTTATAACTCTTATACGATGAATCAAACTTCACTATATATAGGAGTAGAAGCGGTTAAAGATGAGGCGTATTTTAGAGAAAATCTTGCGAAGATTATGGAAGAAAGAGAACGAACAATTGTAGAACTAAAGAAACTAGGTTTTACGTGTACTGACTCCAAAACTAATTTCGTTTTTGCTAAGCATGAGACTGTCCCAGCTGCTGAATTGTTAGAGATGTTAAGAAAACAGAATATATTCGTTAGAAACTTTGCAAGCAATCCTCGTATTAGTAATTATCTACGCATCACAATTGGAACAAGGGAAGAGATGAATTCACTCTTTACTGCAATACGAGAATACGTAATGTAATACATACATTACGTATAGCACAGGGAATAGTGTGTTATACTCTAGGTATTCTAAACACACGATAAAGTAAACAAATGTTAGAGTTCAAAGGTGGATTATGATTTATGAAATTGATGATAGAATTATTTAAAGGAGTGATAATTGGTATAGCTAATATTATTCCTGGAGTTAGTGGTGGTACCATGGCAGTTTCTATGGGAATCTATGATAAAATGATATATGCGGTTAACAATATTAGAAAGCAGTTCAAAAAAAGTATTCAGTTTCTGTTACCTTATATAATTGGAGCTGTTATTGGTATAGCTGCTTTAAGTGTTGTTATTGAGATGCTGTTTGATAGAAGACCATTAGAAACCTCGTTAGGATTTATAGGACTTATTATTGGCGGTATACCGATTCTTATTAAGAAGGTAAAGAATAAGAGATTTCGAATATCGTATGCTATCTCATTTCTCTTTTTCTTTTCATTCATAATAGGACTTCAATTGCTACAAGGAAATGAAGGTACGACAGCAGTATTGAATTCATCACCGAAGATGATAATTATTCTATTCTTAGTTGGTATTATAGCCTCGGCAACAATGGTTATACCAGGGGTTAGTGGTTCAATGATTTTAATGTTACTTGGCTTTTATCAGCCGATTATTGATATGGTAAGTCAATGTGTGTCTGCATTAAAGGATTTTAATATCGGATTGATTTTTAAGAACGGAATTATTCTCTTACCTTTTATAATAGGTGTCCTTTTAGGGATTGTAATTATTGCTAAATTAATTACATTCTTGTTTGAAAAGTTTGAAACTGTAACCTTCTATGGAATTATTGGTTTAGTTGCAGCATCACCTTTCGCAGTATTAATGAGTAGTGGGGTTAGTAGTCCAAAGACATCGAATATTATTATTGGAATTATAGCTTGCGTGGCAGGTATTACAGTAACATATTTTTTGGGCGGCAAAGACGCTTAATATAGGAGTGAATCTAAGGTGACGGGACTATTTTGACCCGTCATTAGAAAACGGGGAGTGATATGATGAAGAATCCTAATATCTATAAGAAGATAGCAATTGATTTAGTACTTACAATAGTAATCGTACTTATGTTAATTTTTGTAGCACCTAAATTAATTGCATTCTTTTTGCCATTTGTTATAGGGTATGTCATCGCTTTAATAGCCAATCCATTGGTTAAGTTTTTAGAAAAGCGATTGAAAATAGTACGAAAACATGGTTCAGCTATTGTTATTATAGTTGTTTTAGCACTGATTATTGGCGCACTTTATCTAATAATTAGTGTGTTGGTTCGAGAAAGTATTTCGTTTATAACGGATTTACCAAATCTATATGAAAACCTTAATCTACAGATTAAGGAAGTTCAAAACAATCTGCAGGGGGTATATAAGGCTTTCCCACTAGGTATACAGAGATTCATAGACAATTTAGGAGATAATATTGGTTCATATGTTAATGTGTTTGTTCAGAAGATGGAGTTACCAACTATAAGTGATGCGGGCTTACTTGTTAAAAATGCAGCTGAATTTCTATTTATGATGATTATAACAATTATGTCTGCTTATTTTTTCATTGCCGAAAGAGAAAGAATGTCACTACAACTAAAGAAGATTCTCCCAGAATCATGGGGGGATAAGGTCAAAATGATATCAGATAATTTTAAATTAGCATTTGGTGGATATTTGAAAGCGCAATTTAAGATTATGCTAATTATTACGATTATCTTGTTTGTCGGTTTTGAGGTTATCAATGTTGGGTATGCCATTCTATTAGCAATAGGGATTGCATTCTTAGATTTTCTACCTTTCTTTGGAACAGGTGCGGTTTTATGGCCGTGGGCCGTGGTAGAACTAGTGAGTGGTAATTACTTCCGAATGGTTGTATTATTAATTATCTATTTAATATGTCAAATTGTAAGACAGATTCTTCAACCTAAATTAGTAGGGGATAGTATTGGAATAAGTCCATTAGAGACGTTGATATTTATGTATGTTGGTTATAAGGTGAAAGGATTGCTAGGAATTATTATAGGAATACCAATTGGCATGATACTTGTTAACTTCTATAAATCAGGTGCTTTTGATGGCATTATTGAGGATATTCGCTATATTACCAACGATATTGTAAATATTCGAAGGCATAAAGATTATAATGACAAAAAACATGAGTAATATTGGTATATTTACTCGTGTAATAAAATACAATATTATGCATATTTTATTGTGAAATTAGTGAAAATCAAAGTGTAGGACTTTAGACCTGTATTTTAATTCAAGCATTTGTAAAAAAAGAATTAATAATGGTGTAAATTATTTGACAATGATCGCTAGAAAAATAGATTCGTTTAAATATCTATCTTTAAACAGTTGATTATATAATAAAATTATAAAAAATATCAAAAACAAAGAAAAAAGTGGCAATAAATGCAAGGAAAAATAGCGAATGTATAATTATGCATAAATTTGCAACTTGACCAAATGGAAAATATTATATATTATAGTATTGATATACTATAGTATTGATATATTATAGTATTGATAAGGTAGTAATATTATCATAAATCGCCACTTTTTCAGTAAGAGAAGGGAAAGGAAAGAAAAGAATGGAGAATGAACTTTTACCAGATATACATGTTGCTGTATCAGTCGACGAAATTCAACAAATAATAACAAACTATAAAATTGGTAAAAAACCACTTGCAAGATTACTTGGTTGGGGAGAAACAACTATTATACGTTATCTTGAAGGTGATGCGCCAACTACAGAGTATTCGGATAAGCTACGTGCAATACTTGGAAATCCAACGTATTACTATAGTATACTTATGAGAAACAAAGGGAATCTAACAAATGTAGCATTTAGAAAAAGTAAGAAGGCAGTACTTGAGAGACTTATGCAATCTAAGATTGACATAGTTGCTCAGTATATAATTAATCTTAAAGATTCAGAGATAAGTGCTGGATATATTCAAGTGCTTTTATTCTACATTCAAGCTTTTTCTCTTGCATTTCATGGAAAAGAAATATTTGAGGATGAATGTTTTGCTATTGGGAACTCTTCTCCTTATCCAAATGTTTATGAAAACATGAAAAAGTATGGAATGGTTAAACTTGAAATCGATGATTCTGTGTTATCAGAAGAAGAAAAGGAATTAATCGATGCAGTAATTGAAGGGTTTACATGGTATGGACCAAAAGCATTGTTTGCTCTATTAGATAGAGAAAGCAAGGTATTAAGTGATTCTGTTGAAAATCGTAGTAATAAGTACATATCAAAAGATGTATTAAAGAATTATTATAAGGAAGCATTAATCCAATATAATATCAGCAATATAAAAGAAATTGGTAGATATCCAGATATCACATTATCCGAATTACGTAGAGATATGATATATGCCATTTAATGATAATTTAAAGTAAATAAATGAAATAAGGTACATAAATAAAAACAGGCGGTTACTTAACCGCCTGTTTTTATTTATACTACTACATGGAAAGTTCATAGTGTAGTGATACTATTTACCGTTTCTCTTTGCACGCATTCTTTGTGTAGGATCTAGAATCTTCTTACGAATACGAAGATTTTCTGGAGTTACTTCCAATAGCTCATCTGTATCAATGAATTCTAACGCTTGTTCTAAGCTCAAGATACGTGGTGGTGTTAATTTAAGTGCATCATCAGCACCAGAAGAACGAGTATTCGTTAATTGTTTTCTCTTACATATATTAACTTCAATATCTTCTGCTTTACCATTTTGTCCAATAATCATACCAGCATAAACTTTTTCACCTGCACCGATGAATAAAGTACCACGTTCTTGTGCATTGAATAAACCATAAGTGATTGATTCACCAGTTTCAAAAGCAATTAAAGAACCTTGTTTTCTGTATTGGATATCACCCTTGTATGGGCCATAGCAATCAAATACTGTATTAATGATACCATTACCCCTAGTATCAGTCATGAATTCACCACGGTAGCCAATTAGGCCTCTTGCTGGAATAGAGAATTCTAATCTAGAATATCCACCATTAGCAGTAGACATACCTTGTAATTCACCTTTACGTTGACTTAATTTTTCAATTACTGTACCAGTATATTCTTCAGGTACATCAATGATAGCAGTTTCCATTGGCTCAAGAAGTTTACCGTTTTCATCAGTACGGTAAAGAACTTCTGCCTTACTTACTGCGAATTCATAACCTTCACGGCGCATGTTCTCAATTAATACTGAAAGATGCAATTCTCCACGGCCAGATACTTTATAGCTTTCAGTAGATTCTGTTTCTTCAACACGTAAACTTACGTCTGTATTTAATTCTCTGAATAGACGTTCTCTAAGGTGTCTTGAAGTTACGAATTTACCTTCTTGTCCAGCAAATGGACTATCATTAACGATGAAATGCATAGCAATTGTTGGTTCAGAAATCTTTTGAAATGGAATTGGTACTGGATTCTCTAAAGAGCATAAAGTATCACCAATGTGGATATCAGGAATACCAGAGATAGCAACAATCGCACCAATATCTGCTTTCTCCACTTCTACTTTCTTAAGGCCTTCAAATTCATATAATTTTCCTATTTTAACTTTCTTCTGCTTTTCAGGGTCATGTGCATTTAATAACATAACCTCTTGATTTAAACGAAGAGAACCGTTATCTACTTTACCAACACCAATACGACCAACATATTCGTTATAATCAATTGTACTGATTAGAACTTGTGTATCTGCATCTGGATCTCCTTCTGGAGCAGGAATGTAGTTAATAATCGTTTCGAATAATGGCTTCATGTTTTCAGGTGAATGATCAAGTTCAAGAATAGCAACGCCTTCCTTTGCAGAAGCATATACGAAAGGACAATCTAGTTGTTCATCAGAAGCATCTAATTCAATAAATAAATCAAGAACTTCATCGATAACTTCCGAAGGTCTTGCTTCTGGTCTATCTATCTTATTAATACATACAATTACAGGTAACTCTAGCTCTAAGGCTTTTTTGAGTACGAATTTGGTTTGAGGCATAGCACCTTCATAAGCGTCTACTACAAGAACTACTCCATTTACCATCTTAAGAACACGTTCAACTTCGCCACCGAAGTCAGCATGTCCTGGTGTATCAATAATATTTATTTTTACATCATTGTAATATACGGCTGTATTTTTTGCTAAAATTGTGATCCCACGTTCTCTTTCAATATCATTAGAGTCCATAACTCTTTCTTGCACGGTTTGATTGGAACGAAATACACCGCTTTGTTTTAATAGTTCATCAACCAAAGTAGTTTTTCCATGGTCAACGTGTGCAATAATAGCTATATTTCTAATATCTTCTCTTTTTGTTCTCATTATTTCTCCAATCTGCACCAGACTGTTTTGTCTGTATACGAATAAAACAAATGTGAAGATGTACACATTTATTTCATTATTTATAACTTTCAATGTACAACTAATATATTTTATCACAAATCTTGCATTTTACAAGCAGTTATAAGAAAAGCAAAGAATTTTGGGAAATATGTAACATTTTCTTATAATTATTGTCTATAAGCAAGGAATTTTTACTTAAATAAAGAAGTGGAATGAAAGTAGACTCTTATTACTAAACGTTTATAAAGAAACATTTTGGCTATTTTATAAGACAAAAGTTACAAAAAATAACATAAAAAATGTACAAAGTGTTAAATTTGAAATAAAAATGAAAACTAATATTTACATTTGGGTTAAAATGTACTAAAATTGGAAATACTTTATTGAATTACAATATTTTACTTCTAAAAATAAAAAGTCCAGCATAGATATATTAGTGAAGCAATCAATATACAATGTTGCTATTTTTAGAGCAGGATTAAGAGAGGAGTCGTACCATATGACAGATAAAGTATTTGATAATAATCAAGTAAGTATTGCAGGAGAGGTAATTAGTGAATTTGAGTACAGCCATGACGTGTTTGGAGAAGGATTTTATACCATTGATGTATCCGTTGGCAGGCTAAGTAATTCATCTGATGTAATCCCACTAATGATTTCAGAACGTCTCATGGATGTGAAAAAGAGCTATGTTGGAAAGTATATCGAGATTCTAGGACAATTTCGATCATACAATAGACATGAAGAGAATCGTAATCGTTTAGTTCTTTCTGTATTTGTAAGAGAAGTTAAGATTTGTGATGAGGGCTATGAAAGTCCAAAACCAAATTATATCTTTTTAGATGGCTATGTATGTAAGCAGCCAATCTATAGAAAAACTCCATTAGGAAGAGAAATCGCGGATATTCTATTGGCTGTAAACAGACCTTATGGCAAATCCGATTATATCCCTTGTATCTGCTGGGGAAGAAATGCAAGATTTGCAGAAAATTTTACTGTTGGTGGGCATATTCAAGTATTTGGTCGTATTCAAAGTAGAGAATACCAAAAGAAGGTCGGTGAAGAAGACTTTGAAAGAAGAGTTGCATACGAAGTTTCAGTTAGCAAACTAGAATGTATTGAAGACAATTAAGACGATAGCTATTTACAATTAAAAAATAATGTTGTATTATGGTATATCAAAAAGCAATGTGTTTTTTTAGTAATGGGGTAAATATTCAAATCCCGCGAGAAAAAGCTTGCTTTTTCGAGTTAACCAGGGCAAAATAAAGATTTACTTTATATTGTGTACTTCCAACTTTGAAGAAGAAATATTTACTATAGGTTGGTAACTGGACAGTTACGTTATAAGAAAGGACATGGGCAAGATGGATAAAAAGATTGTGCAAGTGTATTATGGCAACGGTAAGGGTAAGACAACTGCAGCAGTTGGCCAGTGTATACGAGCAGCAAGTCTAGGCTATGAAGTTATTATTATTCAATTTTTGAAGGGAAGAGATTCTGAAGAGTTCTCTTTTTTAAGTAAATTGGAACCAGATATTAAACTTTTCCGTTTTGAGAAAGCAAAGGAATCTTACATTGACCTCACAGAAGAAGAGCAGCTAGAGGAAAAAAAGAACATACTAAACGGTGTGAATTTCGCAAGAAAAGTAATTGAAACTGGAGAATGTGACGTCTTAGTATTAGATGAGATTCTTGGCTTAGTTGATCTTGGATTGATAACCATTGATGACATTGTGAAACTAATTAATTTAAGAGATGATTATTATAAATTAGTATTTACTGGACTTAATTTGCCAGAGGAACTAATTGATCATGTTGATATGATATCGAAGATAGAGCAAATTAAGGGGTTCTAACTTAAGAATGAAAGGCAATTTTTTACTTGTGTGATTGATGTGAATGTACAGTATTTACATTAATCGTATAACGTAAAAGATTGCTTTTTTTTGTTAGCTTTATTTTGTTTAATGATTAGCACTTGACAAAGATAAAGTAAGGTGCTATGATAAACGCAATTCAAATATATTTGGTAGAGGCGCATTTTTTATCAGTATACTGTAGGATATGTCAGGCATAGTCGATTACAGTAGAAAGGAAAAGATGCCGAAGTTCTTATAACCTGAACAATAAGGGCTGGGCATATAGTGAATAACTATATGACTGTCATCAATACAATGATGGAGTGCTACCTAAAGAATTTTTTCGCATATCAATGAAGATATACATATGCAGTATTCTTTAGGAGTCGACCGTGTTGTCGACTTTTTTTAGTTATACGAAATGTATTTTAAATTTCAGCAAACTAAAAACTCTCCGTAAACTATCGATACGGTGATAAGGATGAAAATAATCATAAGAAAGAGAACCTTAAGTACTATTATATTTTCATCTTGAAAAAACAGTACATAAAATTTGAAAAATTTTGTAAAAAGTATTTCAAGGAAGTAATGATAGAATATAATAAATCTATAAGAGTAACTATTCAGCTACCTAACTTTACTAGAGTCATACAAATTGCATCAAAGACATTCAATTAGGTGAAGTTAAAGAGTTATAGTTACAATTATTCTATTAATTACAAAAAACCTCATAGAGGTGTTGTGCTGTTAGAAAAAGCCGTGTAATTAATTATAATATTAGGAGGGCTTAATTATGGCTATTTTTACAGGAGCAGGTGTTGCAATCGTTACACCATTCAAAGAGAATTTAGAGGTAGATTATAACAAATTAGAAGAAATCATTGATTATCAAATTGATAATGGAACGGATAGTATAATTATTTGTGGTACTACAGGTGAAGCATCTACCTTAACACACGAAGAACATTTAGAATGTATCAAAGTAGCTGTTAGCAGAGTTAACAAAAGAATCCCAGTAATAGCTGGAACAGGTTCTAACTGTACAGATACTGCAATATATCTTTCAAAAGAAGCCTGTCAAGCAGGTGTAGATGGTTTATTGCTTGTGACACCTTACTATAACAAAGCTACACAAAAAGGTTTGGTTGAACATTTTACTGATATAGCGAAAGCTTCCGATGCCCCAATTATCCTATATAATGTGCCTGGAAGAACTGGATGCAACATCGCTGCGAAGACAGCAGCAACATTAGTAAACAATGTTGATAACATCGTTGGTATCAAAGAAGCAAGTGGAAATATGTCACAAGCTGCGGAGATGGTCTTATTAACAGAAGGAAATATCGATTTATATTCAGGAAATGATGATCAGATTTTACCTATCTTATCACTTGGTGGTAAAGGTGTGATTTCTGTATTATCAAACATTGCCCCTAGAGATACTCATGATATAGTAGCTAAATACATGGCGGGAGATGTTAAAGGCAGTCTTGATATACAATTAAAATATTTACCTTTAATTAATGCACTTTTCTGTGAAGTAAATCCAATTCCTATTAAAAAAGCAGTTGAGTTAGCTGGTTTAGCTTCTGGAGTATTGAGAAGACCTCTAACAGAGATGGAACCTGAGAACGCATCTCGCCTTATGAAAGAAATGAAATCAATAGGTATTATTTAATAACAAATAGAAATAATAGAATTAATAGAGCTACATAGGATAGAACTTGGAGGCAAATATATGATAAAGATTATTATGCACGGCTGCAATGGGAAGATGGGTCAAGTGATTTCTGAAATTGTAAGAAATGACGAAGAATTAACAATTGTAGCAGGAATCGACCCATATACTATGAGAGAAAATGAATATCCTGTATTTAATGATATTAATAAGTGTGATATTATAGCAGATGTAATCATTGATTTTGCTACAGCGACAGCAGTAGATAAATTACTTGCTTATGCAAAGGAAAGAAAAATTCCTGTAGTCTTATGTACAACAGGTTTATCCGAAGAACAACTTAAAACAGTAGAAGAAGCAAGTAAAGAAGTTGCTATATTGAAATCCGCAAATATGTCCGTTGGTGTGAACCTGTTATTCAAATTAGTGCAGGAAGCCACAAAGATGTTAGCAAAAGACTATGATATTGAGATTATTGATCGACACCATAATCAAAAAGTCGATGCGCCATCGGGTACTGCACTTGCTTTTGCAGACAAGATTAACGAAGTATTAGATAATGAATATGAATATGTATACGATCGTTCAGCAGAGAGAAAGAAACGAAGTAAGAAGGAAATCGGTTTTAGTGCGGTTCGCGGGGGAAGTATTGTGGGTGATCATGATATAATATTCGCTGGATTAGACGAGGTTATCGAATTCCATCATAGCGCTTATTCTAAAGCAGTTTTTGCAAAAGGGGCTGTAACAGCAGCCAAATTCTTAGCAGGTAAACCTGCTGGAAGATATGATATGAGTGATGTTATAAAATTTTAATAAGGAACACTGTCAATGAGGAATGGTACTCCCTTGACAGTGTTTTTTGATATTTAATAAACTTCGCACATAACATTTTCTTTTCGAGTTATATAGTTTGAGATATTCTGTCTATATCGTATGCAATTACTAAAATTTTAATAATTATCAAAATAAGGAAAAGGACACAAACTATTGCTTTGCAACATATATAATTTAATGTATAATCTAATATACAAGACCGTATAGTAAGAGGGTTTGTATAAGTTGGGAAGGTGATTCTATGTTGAGGATAGCCATTTGCGATGATGACCAAGCATTATCACATTCATATAAGAATCGTATTAAAGCTTTGTTTGAGAGTAAACACGTAGATGCTACTATTTTTGATTATACAAGGGGAAGTAAGTTAATTTTAGACTGTAAAGAAGTACCATTTGATTTGATATTTCTAGATATTGATATGCCAGAAATGTCAGGATTTGATGTAGCAGAAAAGATTAATGATATAAATGCGGATACCGTTATTATCTTCGTCACCAACGAAGAACAATTGGTGTATCGTTCTTTACGATACAGTCCTTTCCGCTTTATTAGGAAGGCATATTTTGTAGCAGAATTGAGTGAAGCAATTATTTCCTTCTTAGATATGTATCTTAAAAGGAATAAAACTCAAGTGTTTAATTGCATAAATGGGGAAATTGTAGCAATTAATATTAAAGATATTATGTACATAGAGAGTAATAAACATAAAGTAACAGTTTATACACAAAAAAAAGATATTGTTACGAAAGCAAAGATTGGAGAGCTAGAGGAGAACCTGAAAGATTTCGGGTTTATTCGCGTGCATATAGGATACTTAATCAATATGAAATATATATTTTCTATAGAAAAAACTGAGATAATCTTTGTTAACCAAACAAGCGTGCCTATGAGCCGCCATAGAACAGAACAAGTGAAAACGGAATTCCATAAATACATAAGGAGTGAGCTGTAGTGATAGAAGATATCGCTTTTGATTGGATGCCGAGTATAATTGAAAATTTTGTAATACTCTATTTTATGTCATATTATTTAGGATTTAAAGATCATATAGCTTTAAGATATAGAAGAGCTATATTGGTTATATTCACGTGTTTGTTATGCTTTTTAAGTAATCTAAGTTCATACATTACAACTTATGAAGTTGTATTCACTTTATTAGCGATTGTTGTATGTATCTGTTATGGCCTGATTTTTTTGAAAGGGTCTTTTTTAAGTACAGTTTTTACTTCATTAATACCTTTTGTTTTTATTATAGTTATTAATACTGTAGTACTGTATGTTTTTTCTGTATTAACGAGCACAACGATGAAAACCTTGATTTTTGAAAGGAATGCAATAAGAGTACTACTATTAGTAATAACTAAAGGAAGTTTTATATTAGCAATTTCATTAATTTCTAGATTAAGTCCTAAAAGTGACTTTATGTTTAAGAAAAACGAAATTGTAGCAATTCTTTCTATATTCGTCTCGAGCTTACTAATATCAGGCTTTATATTTGACAAGCAAATTAAGTTAGAGGTTGACGGGGATAATGGTAGTATTTTATACTTTATTTCGGCGGTTTTTGGCCTGATTGTAATCAATGTTTTAACTTTTCTTTCTTATTTGAAAATAGAAAAGGATAACAAAGAAAAAATACAGTATGAACTTGTTAAATTACAATTAGAACAGCAGAAACAATCTTATGAAGAGTTTGAAAAAAAGAATTTAGAGATACGAAAAATCCGACATGATATGCGAAATTATATGGAGGCTTGTCTTGCATTAATGCAATCTGGAGAGCATAAAAGTGCACAAGAATATCTATATAATATCTGTACAAATGTAATTGAGCCAATAAATTATACGATCATTACAAATAACTCATTGATAAATGCGGTACTAAATAATAAATTACATCTATGTAATAATTATGGAATTAAAGTAAAATATAGTATATTATCTGACTTTGATGAGTTTGATGAACTGGATATCTGTGTTTTACTGGGTAATCTTTGGAATAATGCGATAGAGGCAACGCAGGACCTAGTAACCGAGAAGGAAATTGAGTTCGAGGTTTTAAGTAAGAAAAATTATATAATTATCATCTTACGGAATTCAATTACAGAATCAATTATGAAGAAAAATCCAAAGTTTTTCACAACCAAAAAAGATAAATTAAATCATGGTTTAGGTATAGTAAGTATACGAGATATTGTGGATAAATACGAAGGAATAATGGAAAATTCTGAAACTGACAACAAAATAGAGTTTCAAATAACACTAAAAAGAGGATTAAAGGAATTATAACTACCAATTATGTACTGTGGAGTACCAGTCGTGTTCCAAGTATTGAAAAGAATAGGGAAAAAGGTTAATATATGTCTATGGGAGGAAGTCAAATGATTACCAAAATAGCCAATAAATTAACCATTTTTTTAGTTAATAGAGAGATTATATCTAGGGAGGATATACCGATCTATGTATATGGTTACGAAGCACTACTTGCTTCGATTGTGAATTTTATACTAATTCTTACATTAGGTATAATACTTCACCAAGGATGGCAGCCAATCGTGTTTTTTGTGGTATTTGCTTTGACTCGTGTTTATAGTGGTGGTTATCATGCACAGTCCTATCTAAAGTGTAATTTGATTTTAGCTTCTGTTTATATAATTACAATAACGTTAGTCGAAGCTCTTGTCTATACAGAATCAGGTTATACAATTGTAGTATTTGTCCTATTTTATTTATCTGTTATTCTTAAATTTGCACCCGTACCAAATTCTAAGAAGCAGATAAGCGAAGCAGAGGGAGTAAAGTTTCGGGAGAAGATTTTATTACTCTCTGCAATATGGACAATCTTAATTCTAATCCTTTGCTTTATTTTTTTCAAAGTTGCCTTAATCGTGGCTATTACACTGTTTGTTGTAGCAGTGCTTATAGTAATACAACATATGCTTGATAGAGAGGAGGTATTACACAATGAAAAAAGTACTTAATACAGTAGCAAAAGTTGGTTTAAATTCAGCAAAAAGTGCTAGTAGTAAGAGTTCATGGTGGGGATGTTACCAACCTCAAGAACCAGTTGAATTAAAGAAATTAAAGAAGTAAGATATTGTGAAACTCTATACATACTGGTTAACCACCATAAGTAGTAAATCACCCTGATTTTGACGTTAGTCAATTTTAATCTTTAGGCAAGAAAAGAAGGACGATAACATAAGTTATAGTCCTTTTTTTCTTGCTTATAAAGCAGTTAAATAAGTGTGTGATGTGTTTTTAAATTAACAACACTACTATTGTAATAGTTTAATGTGATAAAATCAATAGACTTAATAAATAAACTAAGAATCAACATCAAAAAGCCAATATACTACATTTTAATAAAGCATACTAATAAACACAATTTAAAATTAATACTTATCATAATCAAGTGGGTAATATAATATATTTACATATGTGGACGTGCAGTATAAAATATAAGGCGAAGCTTTAGAGCTAGTTATAGTGTGAAGATTCTTTTCACAGACTTTGAAAGGAGCAAGGGTAGTTGTATGAAGCGTAAATTAGTATTAATTATACTTTGTATCATTATAATATGTGGTATCTTTTTACGAAATGGAAATTCAAATAAAGAAGATACTAATAGTGGGAATGATCAAGTTCAAAATCCGTTGGAGGAAACAATAACTCGTGCACAAGTTGCCAAAATGATTAGTTTTGCCGCATACACGAGGGAAGAATGCGAACAATTAGTTCGAGTTATTACATATAAAGATACGGATGTGGATAAATGGTATGATAAATACATCAATGCAGTTACCGTACTGGAATTAATGGAAGAAGATAAGAATTTTCGTCCAAATGACGCACTTACATATGGAGAAGCAAAGCAAATATTAGAAAAATTACAATTAACGGATTATAAACGTCTTAGATTTGAGTTAACGGATGATATCTTAAGTAACAAAATAAGTTCTATCGATTGGCTATCCGTTTATGAGTATATTTGCACCGAAATATATAATTATGTTCCTACTGAAAAAGATATCTTTGTGGTAATGGCTGATAGTGATAAGAAGGAAAATAAGTGGAAAGTTGTAGGAGAAGATGAAACGTATCAAAGTGACGGAATATCCTTAAAGAGCTGTCTAAATCAAACAGTAACTGCTATTGTTAAAGGGAATGAGATCCTAGCAATTAAGCAAGTAAAGGCCGATACCATATCACTTGAAAATGTTTGGATTATTGACGGGAAAGAAAAGAGTGTATCGGTTTTTATCAATGGTGTAGAGAGGACATTTCAAACAGAGAATATATTGGCAGAAGAGATAACTAGTGTTGTTGGTGACTTAATTATAAGCAATCAAAAGGTTACAAAAGTTTCTGTTAAACCGAATCGTATCTCTGGAAAAGTACTCGCAGCTACCAAAGAATATATTGAAATCGAAGATTACGGAAAGATATATGTAGAAGATAATTACAGAATCTATAAGATCTTTGGAGATGTTGAGTCAAAAGTTAGTAATGCAGTGCTTGTAGGATATACGGTTACAGATTTTGTTGTATCGAATGATAAAATTAGTGCGGCATTAATTAAAGAAAGCGCTAAAGCTGAGAATATCCGTGTGTTATTAAAGACTACAGGATTCAAAGATATCTTCCATAGCAAGGTTGTGTTAACTTCTAACGAACCATTTACAATTTCATATGGAAAGAAGACAAAGAAATATGATGCGAAAGAGCAAGTAACAATCAAACCAACAAGTAAGATGCTAGAAGAAGGAAGACTACGAGTTAAAACAACAGATACAGGTAAAATAACAGTTTCTTCTATAGAAAGATCATATGGCATTCCAAGTTATAGAGGTTCATTGGAAATCGTATCTTATGAACAAGGTTTAACCATCGTGAATGAACTACCTTTAGAAGAATATCTATACAGTGTAGTTCCTAGTGAGATGCCAACTTCATATGGAAAAGAGGCTCTTAAAGTGCAAGCTGTTTGCGCAAGAAGTTATGCCTATAATCAATTACTTACTAATCAGTACAGTGGATATGGTGCACATGTCGATGATAGTACATCGTTCCAGGTGTATAATAACGTGGAAGAGAATGAGTCTTCTATTGAAGCTGTTAGAGATACTTATGGTAAGGTACTTGATTATGATGGTGAGGTTATCACTGCTTATTATTTCTCTACTTCATGTGGGTACACCTCAAGTGCAAGTGAAGTTTGGATGAACAATACACCGTTAGAATATCTAACTGGAAAATTACAAGTTGATGCGGATAAAACCAAAGAGTTAGACTTAACCGAAGATAAGAAATTCAGAGACTTTATTATCAATGATGATTATGAGACCTACGATAGTGATTTCGCTTGGTATCGTTGGCAGACCAAGGTATCTCTAGAGGATCTAAAAAGCACAATCGATGCAAAATTACAAACAAGATATAATGCAAATAATAGGTTAATTCTAACCCTTGTTGGTGGTAAATATGTTAGTACACCAATCAACACAGTAGGTGCTATTAAGAGTATTACTATTACCAAACGTGCAACAGGCGGTGTAGCAACAGAGGTTATTATCAAAGGATCTAAGAATACTGTGAAAGTAATTTCTGAGTATAATATTCGGATTTTATTATCACCAAGTGGTAATGATGTAGTTCGTAAGGATGATAGTAAGGTTTCTAATATGAGCTTATTGCCAAGTGCTTTTATAATTATTGATGAAATTACCAAGGATGATAAACTTACAGGTTATAAGATCCGTGGTGGCGGTTATGGTCACGGTGTTGGTATGAGTCAGAATGGTGTTAAGGCAATGGTAGAGGAGGGGTTCAAATACGAAGAAATATTAGAACATTATTATACAGGTGTTAATATTGCTTCTATATATAAATAGTTATCTGACAATCCAATATTTCTAACAGTTGAAAGCGCTGTATATGCTTTTAACTGTTAGAGATAAATTTGTGAATATAAAATATAAAATGTTAAAATAATTGAAATAATTTAATAAACAATATTGACAAGGAGGCTCACAAAGGATATAATATTTCTCGTACTGATGAGCAGTTGTGGCGGAATTGGCATACGCGCTAGACTAAGGATCTAGTGAGCATTGCGCTCGTACGGGTTCAAGTCCCGTCAACTGCATATACAATGATTAGGATCAATCCGATAGGGTTGGTCCTTTTTTCGTTGAGGAAGGAGTCGACGATATAGGTGAAGTGGTGATGGTCGGTGAGGTTGAGAAGAAAATTGATGAGTGACTGGGTTGTGTGTAAGTAGAGGTAGATAGGGCTATGTATGTACAATGATTGCTAGGGGGCTGGGCACTTTTAGGGACTTCGGGGGAGAATGATTACATATAAGTGTGTTATGAAGTGCTTGACAGCATTATATAGTTTTTGTTTGCAAGAAAGCATATAATAAACAATAGTAAATATGTGTATATACATTAATTATGAGGAGGATGTCTATGGAATGGATAAGAACGGCAGATATGGGAACATATGATGTGATTGCAGCATTTGCTGAACTTTCAGAGATTGATTGGTCAAAATCAAGGTTTGGTATAGAAGAAGGGGATATAGTATACATTTACGTTGGAGCTCCATATAGTCGTATTATGTTTAAAACTATATGTACGAATCAGATGGTTGATAAAAATGATATAATAGATGATACAAAATTCTGGATTACAGAAGATCAATTCGATATTGATAATCAGTATGTTAGATTAAAACTCATATCGAACTATGATACAGATGAATTATCATTGAATCGGTTAAATAAGTTGGGATTTATTAAGAAGAGAGTACAGGGAGCATATAAATCAATTAACTACCCTGAGTTATTCTCATATATTGATAGGATAAAATTGAATATTGACTACGTTAATGAGGCGTATACAGTTCCAAGTATTTCTGAAACAGAAAAAGAAATACTTGCAAAAGCCAGGATAGGACAAGGTATATATAGAGATAATCTATTAAATAAGCATGAAAGCAGATGTATGTTATGTGGCTTACAATACAAAGGTTTATTAATAGCTAGTCATATAAAGGAATGGAGTGAAGCAAATAATGAAGAGCGTGTAGATTGTAATAATGGATTATTGTTATGTACACTTCATGATTCTTTATTTGACAAGCATCTCATTACATTTGATGATAATGGAAAGATTATGATTTCAACAAGACTCAATACTAAGGACAGAGCACTATGCAATATAACAGAAGAATCAAAAATCGAAATGGAATCACGAATAGCAAAATATATGGCGTATCATCGGAATAAGTTCTTAGAAGATAAAATTAGTAAAAATAAGGTCTAAAACGTTGGTCCTTATTTTGAGGACAGGATAGGTGGAACGAGTGTAGTAATGATAGACACTGAGTTAATGATTTAATTTGAATAATTTAATAATAAAAAACCAATATTAGGGATAAGGTCAATTGTATGACTTTATCCCTTTAATAATAATATAGTTATATAAAGTTTAGCTGAAGAAGAGTAAAAACAGTAGTAAAAGAGATGAATAATTACTGAATTATGCAGATTAACCTGTTTATGCATATTTTGGCGGTAAAATATAACAAAAAAACAGAAAGAATATACACAATAGTTAATAAATATTCGATTATAATAACAAATAGATAGAAAATTCAATAATTATATTGATATTTTGTGAAATTATGCTATAATATTAGTATAATTGTATAAGGATTTTCTGAAAAGAGTAGGAGTGATAGTATGGGTGTATCAGCAAAACAGCTTGATGACTGGAAAAGAGTTTTAATTGGGGAATACAAAGATGTAATTAACTCAATTCAATTATTATCGGACAAAGAGATCGTTGATTTGGATTCAATGAAATTTCTTTTATCATGCAAGAGAAGTTTGGAAAATCAAATTAATAATTATGAAAGAGATATTTGTTTATATGAAATATAATATCCATAAAACTCTTCATACTTTTTGAGAAAAATTAATTAATCATTGGAACTGTGACACGCGGAAATTGTAATCAAATTACCTGTGTGTAACAGTTTCTTTTTTCTTGACTTAACACATAGAACTGTTACTATAATAGAGAGACAATAGTGTTAGTTCCGCGTAAATTAATTAAATTGGAGGACGATTATGGAATATAGAAAATTAGATAAACTAGGAATTGAGATATCATTACTTGGATTTGGTTGTATGAGATTTCCGCTTTCAGAAGATGGTAGTATTAATGAAGTAGAATCAGAGAAGATGATCGATAAGGCAATTGCCGAAGGTGTGAATTACATAGACACTGCTTATCCATATCATAATGGTGACAGTGAGCCCTTTGTTGGGAAGGTTTTAAGAAAATATGATCGTTCAACGTATTATCTAGCAACGAAACTTCCTTGTTGGGAGATTAAATCTGTTGCAGATGCCGAGCGTATCTTTGATCAACAGTTAGAACGTTTGGGGCAAGAATATGTTGATTTCTATCTGTTACATGCACTGAATAGAGATAGATTCAATGAGATGAAGGAACTTGGAATAGTTGAATTTTGTGAAAAATTAAAAGAAGAAGGCAGGATTCGTTATCTAGGCTTCTCTTTTCATGATGATTATGATGCATTCGAAGAAATCCTTACATATAGAGATTGGGATTTCTGCCAAATACAATATAATTATATGGATACAGAGGAGCAAGCAGGAGACAAAGGATACGAATTAACTGAGAAATTAGATATACCGGTTATTATTATGGAACCAATTAAGGGAGGTTCATTAGCAGAACTACCAGAAGATATAACTGCTATCTTCAAAGAAGCAGATCCGAAAGCGTCGGTAGCTTCCTGGGCGCTACGTTTTGTAGCGAGTCGTAAGAATGTTAAAACAGTCCTTAGTGGTATGTCAACATATGACCAAGTACTCGATAATCTCGATACATTTTCAGCTTTCAAAGCTTTAACTTCTGAGGAAGAATTAGTAGTCGAGAGGGTAGCTGCGACAATTAAGAGTAGAGTTAAGAATGGCTGTACTGCTTGTAGATACTGCATGCCATGTCCAGCAGGCGTTGATATTCCAAAGAATTTTGCTATATGGAATCACCATGCTATGTACGGGAATGCTGGTCATGCTAAGTGGGCCTACTTTGCGGACTTTAATGAAGAAAATCGTGCAGACCGTTGCATCTCTTGTGGAAAATGTGAAACGGTCTGTCCACAAAAAATCGCAATTCGTGATGATTTGAGTAAGGTTGTATCAGATATGGATAAAATTAAATAGGTACCGTAGATGTTTACATTTTTTATAGAAAAAGATATAATAAACGGTATCGAATAAAGATTGTAAGTAACAGATTATCCAAAATGTTACAATAGGAGATTAGAATGGTACGTGATACGTTTGATGAGATTGTTAATAATGTCGATGTTAGACAAAATCTTAGTAAATTAAGACAAGAGATCAAAGAGGAATCGAATAAATATGCATTGCTATATTATATAGGTGAAAAGAAAGACATAATTCCTGCACTATTAAAGAGTGAGGATGCAAAGACAAGAAAGAACGCTGCATTATTAATGGGAGATCTTGCGTTAGAAGAATATCTTCCTTATATTATTAAAGGGTATCAGAAGGAAGAGCAACGTTTTATTAAGAGTTCGTATCTTGTAGCTTTAAGAAGTTTTGATTACCGTGAATATCTGCCCTTCTTAAAAGAGTGCCTAGATAATTTATTAGGGATAAAATTGACACCAGAGAATAAGAAACATACAGAAGAAGAGATTAGAGAATTGACTACGTTGATTGTTTCTATGGAAGGTGTTAAGAAACATTCATTCACAGGATTTCATAAAGTATCAAAAGTATTGCTATTAACAAATCGTAATCATATCCCGGTTACATTACGACAAGTACAGACGATTACCCCAACAGCTAAAGAATTCAATGCTGGGGTTATGGTAAAGACAGATGAACTAGATGAGATTCTACCTATAAGAACTTATCAGGAGCTTTTGTTTGCTCTTGATGGGGTACAAGTTTGTCAGATGAATCCAATTCAAGCGGCGAAACTTCTGTGTGCAGGAAATTTGGTTGACTTCTTAACAGAAAGACATAATGGTAATGCACCTTTTTACTTTAGAGTTGAAGTTAAGAGCAAGATGGAATTGAGTAAGAAGAGTGAATTTGCTAAAAAGTTTGCCAGTGAACTAGAACGTTTGACAAAAAGACAATTGATTAATTCTACGAATAACTACGAATTCGAAATTCGATTTATCGAAAACAAAGAACAAAACTTTAATGTATTATTAAAATTATATACCATTAAAGATAGTCGTTTTGCTTATAGAAAGAATGTAATTGCTTCCAGTATCAGACCAGTTAATGCAGCGCTAACAGTTGCTTTAGCAAAGGATTATATGAAGGAAGATGCGCAGGTTCTTGATCCATTCTGTGGTGTGGGAACAATGTTAATTGAACGTCACAAGCAAGTAAAAGCATATTCCACATATGGGCTTGATATCTTCGCAGATGCTATTGAATTAGCAAGAGAGAATACGCAAGCAGCAAGACAAGTTATTCATTATATTAATCGTGATTTCTTTGATTTCAAGCACGAGTATCTTTTTGATGAGATCATTACAGATATGCCTTTTTCGAATTCAAAAAATCGTGAGCAAGAGATTATAGATTTGTACCAACTTTTCTTTAAGAAAGCAAAGGAACATCTGAAAGAAGATGGTGTAATTATTATGTATACGCATAATCGCGAACTTGTGCGTAAGTTTAGTAAGACTGCAGGGTATCAGGTACGAGAGGACTATGAGATATCAAGAAAAGAAGGAACGTATGTCATGATTGTATCAAAGTAGGATAGGATCTTTGAGACAAAAGTTCTTAATTTAGGTAATAAGATAATAAGGAATAACCAAGAATATGACTAGGAAGGACGTAGTCCTGAAGCGTTACAGTATAACTATGAAGTGAGGTAGAGATCGTGAAGATTAGTGTAGTGATACCTTATGTTAATGGTCCGCATTTTCTAGAGGATTGTCTAGAAAGTTTGAAGGATCAGACATGGAAAGATTTTGAGGTATTGTTAATACAAGATAAACCAAGCAAGTATCTAACGGAAAAGGAAAATGTAAATGTGGTGGAGGAACCCACCAACATTGTGGATAACTATAAGAAATTCTTCCCTATCCGTGTATATCATACAACGAATACGAGTGGGGTAAGTGCTGCTCGTAATATCGGAATTGAGAAAGCAGTTGGTGAGTATGTATATTTCCTAGATTCAGATGACTATCTGTTTCATAATACATTAGAAAAACTAGTAAAGGCAGTCGAAGAGGGACAAACTAGTGTTGCTTACGGAACAATTGTTGATACTTGGTTTAAGAGAATTGTATTCTTTGATTCTTATGATGAAGGTGTAGAACAAGTGGATACGGCATCGGAAGAGGCTACCATGAATGCGACAGAAGGCGATGACGAAGAAGATTATCAAAAGAAAGTCATTACAGAACAAAAACCCTCTGAAGCTGTACTCGATTTAATCGGTAAAAAGCGTGGGTTAGTAGCCATATCAGCGTTAAATCTGATTATAAAGCGTGAACTACTTATTAAGAATGAGATAGTTTTTGATAAGCAAGTATTATTCTATGCAGATATGTCTTTTGTTGCAAAAACATTGCAATTGGCTAAGAACGCGGTCTCAGTGGTTGATGCTAGATATGTTAAGCGTAAACATAATGACCCCATTCATTATCCAGCCATTACGCAGATAAAAGCAGAAGATAAATTCAGTAATATGTTGCATGCGTATGAAACTACTGTAAATGCAGTGGGAGATCATGATGTAATTGCTTACCTATTAGCATTCAAATTGATTAATTACTATACAAATTATCATGTAACTAAGATTAGAAGGAGTGAACAATCCTACTGGCAAGGAGAGCGTTTTTCTTCTATGCAAGAATTAATAACGAAGATTCCGACAGAGATCACTACTAGTTTATCAGGATATAAGAATAAGTTAGTGAAGAGATTGATCAAAGGTGATTTGTCGGCTACAAAACGTGTGGTTAATATACATCTTGGTTCAAAAAAAGTCCGTAAGATCAAATCAAATCCAAGGGCATTTGCATGCTATCTATATTTTCATCTGTTTACGAAGATGAAGATGAAAGACAATTGGGTCCTGTTTGAAAGTTTCTTTGGTAAAAGCTATTCGGATAGTCCGAAGTATATCTATGAATATCTGAATCAGGCATATCCAAGTGAATACAAATGTATCTGGGTTATTAATGATAAGAAGACGAAGATTCCGTATGGAGCAATTAAAGTTAAGCGTTTTAGTATTCGATATGCCTATTATTTTGCACGTTGTAAATACGATGTACTGAATGTTAGACAACCAAACTGGATACGCAAGAGAAAAGGAAACGTATTTCTTGAGACTTGGCATGGAACACCGCTTAAAAGATTGGTTTTTGATCAAGAAGAAGTATGTGGTGCATCGCCACTTCATAAGCAACAATTCTATCGTCAATCAAGAGATTGGGATTATCTAATATCAGATAATGGATTCTCTACAGAGACATTCAAGAGAGCATTCCTATTCCATAATGAGATTGTGGAATGTGGATATCCAAGAAACGATGTTTTATATGCACCGGACAAAGAAGCTAGAATTATCAAATTAAAAGATCAGCTAGGAATACCAAAGGATAAGAAAACCATTCTGTATGCACCGACTTGGAGAGATGATGAGTATTATGGTAAGGGTGAATATAAATTCGCATTAAAATTAGATCTACATGAGTTAAAGAGACAGTTAGGCGATGAGTATGTATTACTACTTCGTACCCATTATTACATCGCGGATTCCATAGATATAACTGGAATAGAAGACTTTGCGTTCAATGTAAGTAAATATAATGATATATCAGAGTTATATTTGATTTCGGATATACTTATTACGGACTATTCTTCTGTATTCTTTGATTATGCAAATCTTAGACGACCGATTCTCTTCTATACGTATGATCTAGAGAAATATAGGGATATGTTACGTGGTTTCTATCTAGATATTGAGAAGGAAATGCCAGGTCCTTTATTATTCACAGAAGAGGAAGTTATTGCTGCAATTAAAGATATTACCAATATCGAGAAGAGGTATCAAGACAAATACGATGAATTCTATGAACGTTTCTGTCATGTGGATGATGGAAATGCTTCAAAGAGAATTGTCGAGCGAGTGTTTAGAAATAAACAAGGAGTTTAGAAAGGAATTATCAGGATATAATGCAGTTTGATACGCAACAAGTGGAACAACTAATCTTTCTGTCAGCAGCTGTTGTTGCGAGTATCTTCTTACTGAAGTTTATTATGAAATGTCATAAGAAAAAGAAATTACTTCAAAGCAATATCTACGATATTGATCTGTTGTCAGGAGAAGATTTTGAATTATTCCTTTATTATTTTTATAAAAAACACGGTTATCGTGTGAAATTAACACCAGTAACCCATGATTTCGGAGCAGACCTAGTGATTAAATCTCGTGGAAAGCGAATTGTTGTTCAAGCAAAACGTTATAAAGAGCGAGTAGGCATTAAAGCGGTTCAAGAAGTGATTGGTTCAATGGCTTATTATAAAGCAAAACACGGAATGGTAATAACGAATAGTTACTATACACAAAGTGCATATGTATTAGCAAAGTCCAATGGAATTACCTTAATTGGACGAAATGCATTGATTCATATGATAGAAAAAGATATGGTACTATTACCATAGTGTTAGATATAACTACGTTCTGGACGATCTATTTTCCTAAAATATTCTGAAAGGTGATCTGCGAAAACGGAGATATGGTACATCAATGAATAATGTAATCAATTGGCTTCTTGAGGGTGATAACCCAGAGGTGAAATACCGTACGATGATAGAGCTTATAGATATACCAAAAGATGATCCTGAAGTGAAAAAGGCTTATGACGATTTATTGAAATCAGACACTGTTGGTTTAGTCATGGATAAGTTTAAGCTTAATAAAAAATGGGAGGATGTCACTGCTTTGTGTGCGCTTGCGGAATTTGGCTTAACACGTGTTGATGTTCCTATTGATGATTATATTGAACGTGTTATCAAGAATATGAATTGTAGTATGAAGTGTGCCAAAATATTGCTGTTAAGAAATTTAGTATCTCTTGGATATTACAATCATAAGTGGGTGAAAGAAGAAATATCTTTGGCTTTTTCCACCATTCGGGAAGACGGAACATTCCGGTGTCTAGACAAAACTAAGAATACAAACGACTCAAAGCTTCCAGATATGGGATGCTACAGACAAACTACAACCTACCTTTTACTTGCGGCGGAGTTGAAAAAGATCGGAGTTATTCTGCCACAGTTTGAATCACTGAAGAATTTTTATATCAGCCATTACGTTGCATTCCGCCCTGATAACCAAGGAAAGGCAATCATTGAAGAAATGGTGGGGACATATTATCCGTTTGACCATGTGAAATTGGGTTTACAAATGACTCTATACGGTCTTTCGGTTCTTGGTGGGGCGAATCATCCTAATTGCAATAAGGCGTTAGCATTGTTGGAGAGTAAAAAGGATTGTGAGGGTAAATATATTCTTGATAAATCTTTTCCATACTTTGAGGTGGGGAATATAGGCGAACCTAATAAATGGATAACACTATATGCATTATTATCAAAGAAGTATCGCATGGTATAGCAAAATCTGCACCACAACAATTTCTAGTTGAAAGCTACTTAATTTTAAGTAGCTTTTTTGTGTTTATAATCGTGTAATCATATATATATGAGAACTTGATATAGGATTAAGAATAGGAGCTGTTACAAACTTATACAAGATAATACGCGATGGTACCAATTACTCCAGAACCGAATATCACTAAGATAGCATTAGCTTTGAATTTTCTAAGAGCAATTATTCCACCTATGAATAATATGGCTTCTATGATATGGAAGTTTGATAGTACAATATCGGCCTTTTGAGCTTGGAATAATGCTAGACTTAGAATGGATATTCCAGCACCGCTGATTAAGGCGACTACAGCGGGACGAAGACTTGCTAATATTGTTTGAACTCCACCAAAGCTACGGTATTTGTAATAGAAGTAAGCAAGGAGTAAACAAAGTACGAAAGCGGGAAGTACCACTCCGAAGGTACATAAAAGTGCGCCGGGGATACCTGCAAGTTTATTACCTACGAAGGTAGCTGAATTAATTGATATAGGACCTGGTGTCATTTCGGCGATAGTGATTAAATCCGCGAATTCCTCCATAGACATAAGGTGATGTATATCGACGATTTGATTTTGAATTAATGGTATTGCGGCATAACCACCACCAACACTAAATAATCCTACTTTTATAAAACTAAAGAATAATTTACATAAGATTAACATCTTGCTTTATGCTCCTTTCGAAGATCCAGTAATACAGTACATATGCCAAGGAATAGGCAAGTTAGGATTATAAGCATTGCGCTAAAGCCAAGGAAGTAGTTCATAATGAATGTAACAATCATTAATAAAATATAGAATCTGTTTTTGGTTTTTATTATGTTAGAGGCTAAGTTATACACAACATCAAAGATTACCGCGGCTACACCAGCTCTCATAACTTGAAGTGCAGTAGCGATTACTCTGTTTGAACGAAATTCTTCATAAAAATAAGAGATTGCTGTAATAATAATAAGTGGTGGTAGTGAAGTTCCTATGACTGCCACTAAAGAACCAAGTATACCTTTCATTCTGTAGCCTAGAATTACGGAAGCATTAATCGGTAATGGACCAGGACAGGATTGCGCCATTGCTGTTATATCAAGCATCTCATCTTCCTCAAGCCAGCCAAGTTCTTCTACGAATTTCTTCTTCATTAATGAAACAATAACGAAGCCACCACCAAAGGTGCAGGCACTCAGCATGAACATGGTTCTAAATAAGTCCCAAAAGACATGTTCTGTTTTATTGTAATTATAAATTTCTAAAATTTCCTCTGAAATCAATGATTCCTTCTTCATAAGTTCATTTACTCCTCTAATTTACGTTAATTTATTTTGTCAGCACTGATATATTCATTATAGTTCACAAAAGGTTATAAGTAAAATATATGATATCTATTTAAAACATAGGTTTTACCTATGTAATTAAATATGAGATAAGCTTTTTTATCAGGTAGAGAATATTTATCAAAAATATACATATTCTAACTGAGTAACCATGGAACAAAGTCGAAGATGAGTTTGATAAAATCGTCGACTTAAGTGAAGATAGGGTGATATCACATGAAAACATTTGAAGTTAAGACCAAGATTGTGTTTGGTGAAAATGCACTTGGATACATCACCTCACTGGCGAATAAGAAAGTTTTTATTGTAACCGATCCATTTATGGTAAAGTCAGGAATGATAGAGAGAATAACGTCCAAGTTAACGAGTGGAAGTTATCAAGTATTCAGCGATATTGTACCTGATCCTCCAATGGAACTGGTTGTCGAGGGAGTGAGTGAAGTAACTGCATATAAACCAGATGCAGTAATTGCCCTTGGTGGTGGTTCAGCGATAGATGCAGCGAAAGCGATAATGAGCTTTTCAAAAAAAGCAGCAAATCTACCAGATATGCAATTTATTGCAATTCCAACTACAAGTGGAACCGGGTCAGAAGTAACCAATTTCGCTGTAATTACAGATAAGCAAAAAGGTGTGAAATACCCACTTGTATCTAATGAACTATTACCAAATGTGGCAATACTAGAACCAGAACTTGTAAAGAGTCTCCCATGTCAAATCGTAGCAGATACGGGTATGGATGTATTGACCCATGCACTAGAAGCGTATGTTTCAACTAACGCTACTGATTTTTCAGATGCTTTAGCAGAGAAAGCAGTGAAACTTGTTTTTGATTATTTATTGCGATCTTATAAGAGCAGTGATGATATGGAAGCAAAAGAGAAGATGCATTCTGCATCTTGTTTAGCGGGTATGGCATTCAATGAAGCTTCTCTAGGAGTTAATCATGCTATCGCGCATAACATCGGAGGGAAACTTCATATACCTCATGGAAGAACGAATGCAATTCTTTTACCACATGTCATTGAGTACAACAGTAATATGGAGGGCTACAATCCTAAGACCTATACGTTAACAGCTAAGAAATATGCAATCATCGCTAAACTATGTGGAATACAAGGGGCAACAACAAGAGCACTTGTTAAGGGATTGATAGCAGAGGTTGTACGATTAGAGCGAGAGATGAAGATGCCGCGTTCCTTAAAAGAATGTGGAATCAAAGAAGAGGAATATCTAGAAGCTAAGAAAAGTATAGCTGAGGGTGCTTTGGCAGATGCATGTATGGATACTAATCCAAGAAAGACTACCGTATCTGACGTGTTAGAGATTCTTCATCTAATTAGGTAATGGCGGGTAGGTGAGAACAATAGCATTACAACTTGAGGAAAAACAAAGAATTATTCAAGAATTTGTACCAGGTAAACAGATTACACTGGCACATATTATTGCAAATCCTACAGAAGAGATCTATCTAAAGATGGGTTTAATTACAGAAGAGATTAATGCAATAGGAATTATGACAATAACACCTAGTGAAGGGGCAATAATTGCTGCGGATGTTGCGACTAAGGCTTCTGATATTAAACTTGGCTTCATTGATCGATTTAGCGGTGCTCTTGTAATAACTGGTGATGTAAGTTCTGTTGAAGCTGGAATAAGAGATATTGTATCTGTATTAGAGATGCAGCTTGGTTTTACTCCTACAAAGGTTACTAGGACTTAGTAATGCCAGATAAGTAGGTATAAGATTTGACATTTCACTAGGAGGTAAGGCTGTGGGGAAAATCATATTTATGGGTAGAACAGGTTGTGGTAAGACGACTTTATGTCAAAAACTAAGTGAACTTGAGATACGGTATAGGAAAACACAAGCGATTGAGTTGTATGATAATGCAATCGATACACCAGGAGAATATCTAGAGAATAGAAATTATTACCGAGCTTTAATTAATACAGCTGTAGATGCGAAGTTAATTGCACTCATTGCAGACCCAACGGCTCACGATAATTATATTCCACCCGCTTTTGCTGGAACATTTGCGAAAGAGTTGATTGGAATTGTCACGAAGATAAATCTTGTGAAAGACCAAGCGGCAATTACGAAGGTAGAGATGAATCTGAAGGAAGCAGGAGTAGCGAAAATCTTCAAAGTTGATACCATTGATGATATCGGTATTGAAGAACTTTTTGCTTATATTCATGAAAAAATTGATGATTAGAAGTGCTGGTCTGTAGCGACTAAATAGTTAGGATTAGGAGGTGGAGTATATGAGAGAAGAGTTACTTAGCGTTGGAATAGATATTGGAACTAGTACAACTCAACTTGTATTTTCAAAGTTATACATTGAGAATATGGCGTCTAGTTATTCTGTCCCTAGAATCGTAATTGTTGACAAAGAAATCATATACCGTAGTGAGATATATTTTACTCCACTAAAGACACCAACTGAAATCGATGGACCTAGAGTAAGGCAAATTATTGAACAGGAATATGAAAAAGCAGGAATCAGCAAGTCAGGTATTGATACTGGGGCTGTAATTATTACTGGAGAGACTGCAAGAAAAGAAAATGCCAAAGAAGTACTGGAATTCCTCAGTGGTTTTGCCGGTGATTTTGTTGTAGCTACTGCGGGACCTGACCTTGAAAGTATTATAGCTGGTAAAGGTGCAGGTGCACATGCATATTCGAAAGAACACTCAACTAGTGTTGTTAATATCGATGTTGGTGGTGGAACAAGTAATTTGGCATTATTCTTGCGTGGTGAAGTTGTAGATACTGGTTGTCTTGATATTGGAGGACGGTTAATAAAGATTAATCCATCTACCCATGAGATTACGTATCTATCGAAAAAGGTTGAGAAATTAATTGCGAAGCATAACCTAAATATTCATATAGGAATGGTGGCAACCAAAGAAAATCTTGATCCAATTGTTAAGGTGATGATTAAAGGCTTAAAACAAAGTGTTGGCTTAGCGGAGATTGATGAGGATTATGAAATCATGATCACCAATAAGAGTATTGCCCCAAATCAGAAGATTGAGAATATCTCCTTCTCTGGAGGTGTAGCGGATTATATCTATCATGAGAGAGAAGGGAAAGAATATTTTGCTTATGGGGATATGGGAGTATTACTAGGAGAAGCAATAAGACAATCCGAGTTATGTACGCAGTTACACTTGGTAAAGAGTGTAGAAACAATACGAGCCACTGTAGTTGGAGCTGGTGCACATACTACAGAGATTAGTGGAAGTACGATTACGTATACAAGTAATCCATTCCCAATTAAGAATCTACCGATTCTGAAGATGCGAATAGAAGAAGAAGAGAATATAGACACCTTAAGCGAAGCACTACAGAAAAAATTAGATTGGTTCAAATTAGAAGGAAACCTTCAGAGGGTAGCAATTGCAATTGAAGGAATAAAGAATCCATCTTTTGTTCAAGTATCGGATTATGCAAAAGGTTTGGTGAAGGGGTTGCAAGAGTTAATAAGCAGGGAATTACCACTGATTATCATTGTAGAATATGATATGGCAAAAGCGTTAGGACAAGCAATGTACCATGAATTACAATTTCAAAAAGATGTTATCTGTCTTGATAGTATTAAACTAGACAATGGGGATTACATTGACATTGGAAAACCTGTGGCAGAAGGAACCGTTTTACCAGTTGTAGTAAAGACACTTGTATTCAATGAATAGAGTTGTGTGCATCATTTGTAGCTATGAAGGACGTGGTCTTGAATAGTTACGTTTTTAGATAAAAAGTTTATGGAATAAAACTCAATAATAGGAGGCGTATTATGATTTTAAAGACCTTGTTATTTGGCCATACGTATGAGTTTAAATCTCTCAAGGAAGTACTGGCGAAAGCAAATGAAGAGAAATCAGGAGATTTACTTGCAGGTGTTGCAGCAGGTTCTGCAGAAGAACGTGTAGCAGCTAAAATTGTTCTTGCTAACATTACATTAGAGCAATTAAGAGAAAACCCAGTAGTCCCTTATGATATCGATGAAGTAACAAGAATTATTCAAGATGATGTAAATGAAAAAATCTACAATGAAATTAAACATTGGACTGTAGCGGAATTTCGTGAATGGATTCTTGACGGAGAAACAAAAGGTAGTGATATTCGCCGCATCAGCCGTGGAATAACTTCTGAAATGGTAGCGGCAGTTGCTAAATTAATGTCGAATATGGACTTAATTTATGGAGCTAGTAAAATTCGTGTTACTGCACACTGCAATACAACAATCGGCGAACCAGGAACACTTAGTTCACGTCTGCAACCAAATCACCCTACGGATGATCCAGATGGAATTATGGCTTCTTTATTAGAAGGATTGACTTATGGAGCTGGTGATGCGCTTCTAGGACTTAACCCTGTAGATGATTCAACAGAAAGTGTTGTACGTGTATTAAAACGTTTTGAAGAAATCAAGCAAAAATTCAAAATACCAACACAGACTTGCGTTCTTGCACACATTACAACGCAAATGGAGGCCATTAGAAAGGGTGCACCTACAGACCTTATCTTTCAATCGATTGCAGGTTCTGAAAAAGGTAACGAGGCATTTGGTTTTAATGCATCAACAGTAGAGGAAGCAAGACAGTTAGCGTTAGCAGAAGGTACCGCAGAAGGACCTAACGTAATGTATTTCGAAACAGGACAGGGTTCAGAGTTATCCTCTGAAGCTCATCATGGAGCTGACCAGGTAACTATGGAAGCGAGATGCTATGGGTTTGCGAAACACTATGATCCATTTGTTGTTAATACCGTAGTTGGTTTCATTGGACCAGAGTATCTATATGATGGTAGACAAGTAAACCGCGCTGGTCTTGAAGATCATTTCATGGGTAAATTAACAGGTATTTCAATGGGGTGTGATGCATGTTACACAAATCATATGAAAGCCGATCAGAATACAATTGAAGATTTATCAGTACTTCTTACAACGGCAGGTTGTAACTATTTCATGGGTATTCCACATGGTGATGATGTTATGCTTAATTATCAAACAACAGGATATCATGAAACAGCAGCGTTACGTGAGATGTTTGGATTAACAGCTATCAAGCCATTCCACGAGTGGTTAGTTACTATGGGATTCGTTGATGAAAAAGGTAAGCTAACGAAGCGTGCTGGAGATGCTTCAATATTATTCTAGAAGGAGGGAAGAACATGAACGAGCAAGACTTAAGAAAAATGGTAGAACAGATGGTGGAACAAATGGTGAGCAAAGATACTTCTAGTACTTCCACTTCTTATGAAAGTAATTCTAGGTCATCGGTGGCTTCTATGGTGAGTGGTGAGTGTCTCCCTGATATTACGAAGATTGACTTACGAAAACAATTCTTAGTTGATGACGCTAAGGATAAAGAAGGATATCTAGCAATGAAGGCAAAAACACCTGCCAGACTCGGTGTAGGAAGAGCAGGGGCTAGATATAAAACAATAAGTATGTTACGTGTTCGTGCTGACCATGCAGCTGCACAAGATGCCGTATTCTCAGATGTATCAGAAGAATTCATTAAGAAGAATAATTTTGTGGCAGTTAAGACATTATGTACAGATAAAGATGAGTATCTTACAAGACCAGATCTTGGTAGAAGATTCTCGCCAGAAGAAATAGAAGTGATCAAGAAAACATGTGGACAAAATCCAAAAGTACTGATTATTGTGGGTGATGGACTATCCTCCTCTGCAATTGAAGCCAATGTTGAAGATATGATTCCAGCTATCAAACAAGGTCTTAGTATGCACAGTATCAATGTACCACCAATTTTGTTTATTAAGTATGCCAGAGTTGGTGCCATGGATGACATTGGACAAATAACAGATGCAGATGTTATCTGTATGTTAGTTGGTGAAAGACCAGGACTTGTAACAGCAGAATCTATGTCAGCTTATATTGCCTATAAACCAAAACATGGATTAGCAGAAGCTAAGAGAACAGTTATCAGTAACATTCATAAAGGCGGTACAACAGCTGTTGAAGCAGGAGCACACGCAGCAGAACTAATCAAGAAGATGCTAGACAAGAAAGCATCTGGTATTGATTTAAAATAAAAGTGTAAGAAGAATTAAGGAGGAAATCATATGAAGAACGATAAACTGCGACCTAATATACTTTCAGTTCGCATTATCTCAAATGTAAGTCCTGATTTAGCAGCAAAATTAGAATTAGGCCCTCGTCATAAAAGTATCGGTATTATTACAGCTGATATTGATGATGTAACGTATACAGGACTTGATGAAGCAACAAAGGATGCAGATGTAGAGGTTGTATACGCAAAATCTATGTATGCGGGTGCTGCCAATGCATCGACAAAATTAGCAGGTGAGGTAATTGGTATCTTAGCTGGACCAAGCCCTGCTGAAGTAAGAAGTGGTTTGAGTGCTTGTATAACGTTCATGGAAAACGATGCGTATTTCGTTAGTGCAAACGAAGATGACTCTATTTCTTATTATGCTCATACCGTATCTCGTACAGGTTCCTATCTATCACAGGTTGCTGGTATTACAGAAGGAGAAGCATTAGCTTATTTAATCGCACCTCCACTTGAATCCATCTATGGATTAGATGCAGCCATGAAAGCTGCTGACGTTAAGTTATGTGAGTTCTTTGGACCACCATCGGAAACAAATTTTGGTGGCGGTTTATTAACTGGTTCACAATCTGCTTGCTATGCTGCTTGTACTGCATTTGCTGAGGCTGTTCGCAGTGTTGCTGAACGTCCGAAGGAATACCAATAATAGATGCAAGCACTTGGCTTAATTGAAGTAATAGGATATCCACCAGCTGTAGAAGCAGCGGACGCAGCATTGAAAGCAGCCAATGTTACGTTGCTTAGCATAGCTAAAGCAGATGCTGGTATTATGACAGTTGAAATTATAGGAGACGTTGGAGCAGTAACGGCTGCAGTAGATGCAGGTGCTAGAAGTGCTGCTAGAATTGGACTTGTTCGTGCAAGACATGTTATATCAAGAGTGGAGTCAGACTTGATTGGTAAAGTGATTCCATCAGAGCGTGCTCATCAGGAAACTGAGAATAATCCACAAGTAGTTGCTAATGAGGAATTACAAGTAGATGAGAAACCAATAGCAGACGAGGAACCACAGGCATATGTTGAACCAAAATCGGATATGGAAGAATCGATTGCTCTTGAAGATATGCATGAGCCTGTAACAGAGGAGATCTTAGTAGATAAACCAAGCGTTTCTGAAGGGATTGAGAAGGAAGAAGAAAAGTCACCAATAGTAGACTTTTCACAAGAACAATTAAGTAAACGAAGTAATGCGAACCTAAGAAATCTTATTAGGTCATTAGATATTCAGGTAACAACTGAGCGCTTGAATACGATGAAGAAGCAAGATTTAATCAGGTTATTACTTGAGTATAGTAAGGAACACGGGAAATAAAGGAGACAGCGAATGGAAAATCAAGATAAAGACCTACGCTCGATACAAGAGGTGCGAAACCTTTTAAGGGAAGCTGAGAAGGCACAGAAGATCTTGGTAACGTATGATCAAGCTAAGATTAACAATATTATTAAAGTCGTTACAGATGCTTGTATGCAGAATGCAGTACGTCTTGCAAAGATGGCAAATGAAGAAACTGGATTTGGAATATGGCAAGATAAAGTAATAAAGAATGTTTTTGGTTCGAGAGGCGTTTACGAAGCCATTAAGGATCAAAAGACGATTGGCATCTTAAAAGAAGACAAAGAGAAAATGACCATTGATGTTGGTACAGCAGTAGGAGTTATAGCGGGAATCGTTCCATCTACAAATCCGACTTCAACAGTAATGTACAAATCATTAATCTCCATAAAAGGAGGAAACAGTATTGTATTCTCTCCACATCCTGGTGCACTAAAATGTATTCTAGAAACGGTTGAAGTAATAAGAAAGGCATTAAAATCAGTGGGTTGCCCTGAGACAGCAGTATCCTGCATCTCAATTCCAACCATGGAAGCGACCCAGGAGTTAATGAAAAATAATATAACGAAATTAATTCTTGCAACAGGAGGATATGCGATGGTTAAATCAGCATATTCATCTGGAACACCTGCAATAGGAGTAGGTGCTGGTAATGGTCCAGCATTTATTGAAAAAACAGCAGATGTGAAACAAGCAGTGAAACGAATTATGGATTCTAAGACCTTTGATAATGGAACAATTTGTGCGTCGGAACAATCGGTTGTTGTAGAAAGATGTATGGAAGAGACTGTTAAGAAGGAGTTTCTGGCCCAAGGCGCTTACTTCTTAGACGAGCAAGAAGCAAAGCAATTAGGTAACTTCATTCTAAGAGCAAATGGAACCATGAATCCACAAATCGTAGGTAAATCCGTGAAAAAGATTGCTGAATTAGCAAACTTAACTAGAGTTCCAGATTCAGCAAGAGTTTTGATCGCTAAGGAATGTAAAGTAGGGCATACGGTACCTTACTCCCATGAAAAATTAGCTCCAATTCTAGCTTTCTATGTAGAAGATAATGAAGATACTGCTTTAGATCGTATCTGTGAGATTCTATACTTTGAAGGAATGGGACACACCTTCTGTATGCACTCAAAGAATGAAGAATTAGTAAAACGCTTTAGTTTAAGAGTACCTGCATCAAGAATCTTAATTAATACACTGGGTTCTCTTGGTGGTGTAGGTGCAACTACAAACCTATTCCCTGCATTAACATTAGGTTGTGGTGCAGTTGGCGGAAGTTCCTCTTCTAATAATATTGGACCACTTGATTTAATTAACATTAAGCGCGTTGCCTATGGAGTTAAAGAGCTGGAAGAACTTCGTAAAGATGCAGCCATTGAGGGTTATAGTGAGGCTGGTGGTTGTTCAAACACGGCAGATATATCACAACTAGTTGATAGTTTAGTGAAAAAAATTATGCAAGAGTTGGTTTAATTAAGAAGTGTTATATATAGAGGAAAGCTCTTCTAAGAGCTTTATGCATGATATTAAAAATAATGTAGAATACTAATTTAGTAATAATGAAATAATAGGAGGTTTCATATTATGGCAAACACAAATGCACTCGGTATGATTGAAACAAAAGGTTTAGTTGGAGCAATTGAGGCAGCAGATGCAATGGTGAAAGCAGCTAATGTTTCACTTGTAGGAAAAGAACAAGTTGGTGGTGGTCTTGTAACAGTTATGGTTCGTGGTGATGTAGGTGCTGTCAAAGCAGCAACTGATGCAGGCGCAGCAGCTGCAGAAAGAGTAGGTGAACTAATCTCTGTTCACGTTATTCCAAGACCTCATACAGAGGTTGATGTAATACTACCTCATGCTAAAGGTCAAATTCCACAGGCATAAATAAAAGATGGCAGTATTAACGGAGAATGATATCCGTAAGCTATTTAATGAAAAAGTGTTGATGGAAAAGGGTGAGTTCTACCTTGAAAAGGATATGATACTCACCCCATCAGCAAGAACGTATCTTGCGGATAAGAATATTATTATACGAACCGACCACCTAGATGAAAAGACTCGTTACCAGAATGAGTCAGTACGAATGAAGAAAGACAAAGAAAATATTAGGAATAAGGAAACAGAGATGGAAATCGAGAAGCAGAAGGAAGAAATCTATGAAACGCTCTTTGGAATAACCTTGCATGAAAAACCAGAGCATATGACTCATCTTCGAGGTAATTTGCTAGTTTTTAAAGATAATGGAAGAATTGCATTACGTGGTGCAATTGATACCTTAGAATCAGAAATCATTCTTGCTCAAATTGCTGCACAAAAAGAAGGTTCTATGAAATTAGTCGATGATTTAGAAGAAGTCATTCGATTCATTCGTAGTTTACTAAGAAGTGAGGTTTCTGGTGAACCAGTTGTTGAATTCCAGTTACAAGGCTTAGATGCAAAAGATATGCGAGAACAGTCTCATCATCCTAGCAAATATTTTGGTATCAAACATTTCTTACCAACCTACAAACATGGGGAAATGGTTGCTCATTTGAATAAGTTAAGAACATTGGCGAGACGTACGGAATTGATTGCATTCAAAGCCTTCAAAACGGATGAAAACAAGGTTGAAAGAGTAGATATAATTCGAGCTTTTAATCGATTATCATCTTTATTCTGGATTATGATGTTTAAGTATATGACAGATAAATACAAAAGCTAATAATTACGATATTTAGTTAGGAAGGAGGGTATATATGAATACTTGTAATATGGAAGTAATAATTGAGAGTGTCATAAGAGAATTGAGAAGTAAAGTGTTCGTAATGGTTGAAGCTTCAGGACGTCATATTCATCTAAGTCAATCTGATCTAGATACTTTGTTTGGAAACGGATATCAGTTAACTCCAATCAAAGACTTATCACAACCAGGCCAGTTTGCATGTGAAGAAAGAGTGACCATTACTGGTCCAAGAGGATCTTTACAAAACGTAGTAATCTTAGGTCCTACAAGACCTAATTCTCAAGTTGAAATTTCTTTAACAGATGGACTAGTTCTTGGAGTGAAAGCACCTGTCAGATTAAGTGGTGACATTGATAATACCCCTGGGATTACAATTACAAATCCAAAGAATGGAAAGAGTATTACCATTGATAAGGGAGTCATCGTTGCGAAGAGACATATTCATATCTCACCAGAAGATGCGAAGAGATTTGGTGTAAGCAATGGACAATCAATCAAAGTAAAAGTATTTGGAGATCGTCCAGTAATTTTTGAAGATTTAGATGTGCGGGTTAGTGAAAAATTCAAAACTGCTGTACACATTGATTATGATGAAGCCAATGCATGCGGGTATACAAAAAAAAGTATGGGATTAATTTTATCTTAATCGAGGTGGAAGGATGGATAGAGAAAATTTCATTCAGGATATCGTTACAGAATTAATGTATCGTTTACAAAGGGGTTCTAATAGAGTCTGTGTAATTGGTGATTTACCAGAAGATAATTATAGTAATCAAGGAATCGAGTTTGTAACGTCAGCCTCTTATAGTTCAGATGATGATATGATACTAGTTACAACAATGTCTCCTACTATGTTAGCCAATTTAGCAAATGGAATGGCAAAAACAAGAGACGAAGAAATTATATTAGATCGTCTCTTAAATGGTAAGAAAGTCTTTATCTTAGAAGATGCATATGAGTATCAAAGATATCGACGAGTTGCTTATAAAGCTTTATTTCATCTTTATCAAGATTATGAGATGAAACTTAGAAATTTTGGAATACAAGTAATTCAAAATCCTGTAGAAATATATAAAGAAAACGATTATTATAGTAAAAGACAATATCAGCAGTTTACAGATCAAACTTATAAGAATGGGAACGATGAACCGAATACGATAATCGGTAAAGTTGATTGGAGAAAGAAACATCTTCTTCTTGAAAAAGATTTTATGAATAGTCGATTGGATCGCAATCGTGTGGTATTAATTACACAAGATTGTATAATTACTCCAATGGCTAGAGATTATATAAGGGAGCATCAAATTCATATAGAACGAGGATAGTGGAGGCGGCAAATTTGGAATTAGGCAAAGTAATTGGCAGTGTATGGGCAACGAAAAAAGACGAGACTTTGAATGGACTGAAACTAATGATTATTAAGAGTATGAATGAGTATGAAACATTGAATGACCGTATTACTGTTGCTGCAGACATTGTTGGTGCGGGAGTGGGAGATACCGTACTCGTTGTACGAGGAGGCTCTGCTAGATATGCGATTCAAAGCTCCGATACTCCTATTGATGCTGCAATTATTGGTATTGTTGATTCAATTGAGGTGCTTAAGTCATGAGTAAGAGTATCGGAGCTTTAGAATTTCAAAGTATTAGCAAAGGAATGTATATAGCTGATGCTATTGTTAAGAAAGCAAACGTAGAAATTCTCTTTTTTCGCACAATTTGCCCTGGTAAATTCCTTGTTATCATAACTGGAGAAGAGGATGCTATAGATGAAGCGATTGATTGTGGTGAAGACCTAGCGGAAAAAAGTCTTGTGGATAGTTTTAGGCTCCACAATGTCTCACCGGAAATCGTAGAGGGGTTCCGCAATCGATACGTGCATCCAAGTTATATTGATGCAATTGGGATTATTGAAACAAGAAAAGTCTGTACAGGTATTCGAGTACTTGACATTGTATTGAAGGCAGCAGATGTATCCCTTTTGAAGATATATATGGCTTTTGCTATTGGAGGAAAACTGGTTTTTTTAGTGACAGGATCGGTAAGTAGCATCCAGTATGCTTTTTTGGAAGGTAAGGCACTGTTAAGCGATTATGAAAGCGATAATATCGCAATTATTCCATCACCAAGTGAAGAGATGTTAGAACAACTAGTGCATGGGAAAAAGGAGGTAAACGAATGAGCGTTAATGAGATAATTGTCTACATCATGGTTGTATTTGCAGTTCTTGGTGCAATTGACCGTATAATTGGAAATAAGTTTGGATTAGGAGAAAAGTTTGAGGAAGGTATACTAGCAATTGGATCTCTTGCAATTTCTATGGTAGGAATAATTGCGTTAGCTCCAGTCCTTGCAGATTTATTAAAACCTATTGTAGTGCCAGTATATAGTTTTTTAGGTGCTGATCCTGCTATGTTTGCTGGTACGATACTTGCGAACGATATGGGTGGTGCACCATTAGCACAAGCACTAGCGTTAACAGAAGATGCTGGTAAATTCGGTGGTTTAATTGTAGGAGCTATGCTTGGACCTACAATCGTATTTACGATACCAGTTGCGCTTGGTATTATTGCTCCTGAAGATAGAAGATTCCTTGCAACTGGTGTTTTAGCAGGTGTTGTAACAATTCCAATTGGTTCTTTTATTGGTGGATTAGTTGCAGGTTATCCAATTATGATGGTTTTAAAAAACTTAATACCTATTATCATAATTGCTGTATTGATTGTACTAGGTCTACTAAAATTCCAAAACGGAATGATAAAAGGATTTACTGTATTTGGTAAAATAGTCGTTGCAGTTATTACTATTGGATTAATTGCAGGAATCGTAGAGCAACTTACAGGTATTGTTGTAATAAAAGGTATGAATCCTTTAAGTGAAGGTTTTGGAATTGTAGCAGATATTGCAATTGTGTTAGCAGGTGCTTTCCCATTAGTGTATGTAATCACGAAAGTATTCAAAAAACCTCTTATGGCACTAGGTAAAGTACTTGGTATGAATGATGTTGCAGCAGCAGGTTTAGTTGCCAGTTTAGCAAACTCGATTCCTATGTTTGGTATGATGAAAGATATGGATAATCGTGGTAAGATTCTAAATGTTGCCTTTGCAGTATCAGCAGCTTTCGTATTCGGCGATCACTTAGGTTTTACAGCTGGTTTCGATTCAACGATGATTGTCCCAATGATTATCGGTAAGTTAGTAGCAGGTATAACAGCAGTTATCGTTGCTATGTTTATTGCCAATAAGACATTAGGGAAAGAAGTCTAAGGAGAGTAAGAATGGAAGTAAATCGTTATACAATTGAATCGATGATTCGTGAAATACTAAATGAAAAACTAACTAATTTAACCAGTGGGTGTTCGATGGACGCGAAAAGAGATTGTACGAGAGAAGGCGTTATAGCCGTTCGTGTTCCGGAAATTAAGGTAGCAGAAGAAGATAGAATGGATACAGGTAAGCCCGGAGATATCGTGTATACGAAAGATTTATTCTCTCTTGAAGAAAGTCCTCGTCTTGGTTGTGGTATTATGGAGATGAAGGATACCACATTCGATTGGACATTAAACTATGATGAGATTGATTATGTGATAGAGGGTAGTCTTAGTATTATAATCAATGGGAAAACAGTTTCTGCAGGCCCAGGGGAATTGATACTGATTCCAAAAGGTTCTTCAATCAAATTCTCTGTACCAAATTATGCAAGATTTATCTATGTGACGTATCCCGCTGATTGGGCTAGTCAAGGCTAGTTAATATTTTAATAATTAGAACAGGCTGTTGAAAACTTTATCAACAGCCTGTTCTATTAGTATATCTTAGTAGTTACTGAAATACGGAATTCTTTTGGAGTTAATTTGAACTTCTCTTTAAATAATTTGTTAAAATAAGAGATGTTATTAAAGCCTGTTTCTAATGCGACTTCCATGATTGAATGATTTGTCATACATAATTTCTTAGCAGCAATGTCAAGTCTGTAGTTATTGATATATTCAATACAAGTAACACCAAGGTATTTCTTAAAGAAGCGCATGAAATGATATTCACTAAAATTAAGTTGTTCTGCCATATCCTTTACTGTTAATTGCTCTGTATAATTATCTTTGATGTATCTAAGAATAATCTTGATTTTATCGGTTACAACATCATCAACATTAACAGGATCAGGTGTTTCAACTGGAATATTAGTAAAAAGAGTATGAAGGAATAGATATAGGTAAGCTTTTAATTCAAGTTCAAACCCTTTTTGTTTACCAGTATATGCATTTTTGCTTTTTAAAAAATATTCTTTCAGCAAGGAGTAGCCGGGAGTATCTGGTCTGATTACGAATGGAAAGATCACTTTGTTATCAGCAATAGAATTAATAAACTTGATAGAACAACTATCATGATTAGTATCTAGCATAGATAAGTTTAAAACAAACGTATCACCCTCATATTCTTCTTGTTTGTATTGGGAGCAAGAATGTAATACATAAGGATTCAGTATTAAAAAGTCTCCTTCGGTTACTGTATAAGGTTTTAAATCGATATGAAAGGTACATTTTCCTCTTGTTATAAGAACTATTTCAAGCTCTTCGTGCCAATGAATATTGATATCAGTAAAGTAATCAGGAACTTTCATTTGATAGAGCTTAATAGGTAATAAGTAGTTACCATGTTTTTTATTCTCGTGTAATTTAACATATTCTTGTAGATTCATCGTTATCCCATACATATCACAAGTAAACTTGAGATATATATAATTGGTTCCTTTCTTATGAAAATTGTGTTTTTCGTTTGGTTGAGCAGTTTTGTATTAGTTTAGGTTGCTATGAATGAAGAAAATGCTCTCTTTTCAGGCTATAATATTGGTATTCCGTTAGAAAAACTTCCCCTAAAAGTTCTTGTAATCTTAGCGGAATACCATCTATATTTATTATAAAGGTATCATTAAAAAATGCAAGTGTATCCCTGACATTTGCATAAGGATATCTTCATACTGGAGTAATTGTATCCCAAAAAAAGCCTAGTAACGAATTGCTACTAGGCTTTCCTCTTGTTAAAAACTATTCTATTTTATTATATATGGCTCAGAATAACTTAAGATTACCTTGTCATCACCTTTTTGGCCAACTTTAATCTCGTCACCAGCGTTTAGCGTAGTAGTACTAATTGATAGGTTTTTTTCATCAACATACGTAGTTTCTATTTCCGTATTATTCAAGAAAACTTTACTGTATTCTGTGAAATTTTCTCCTTGTATATATATATTGTCTCCAGAAGTGAGAATGCCATTAACCTTTATTTTGTCCACACCCATTTGTAGATTGGTTGCAATATATGGGCTTGTTCCGCCAAATATTGTTTGATCTCCATATAGCATATCGTATTGAAGTAATTCTAATTCTTCTAGATAATTAGCTGTATTCAATGAATTCTGATGTAGCTTAGTAAGATATCCATTATCGATATTAAGGCGTTTTAGAATAGAAGCAGTGATCTGATATGCTTCCATATCCATATCAATCTTAGGAAGATCCATGTTATCCCAAATTACATAAGATGTTTGATAGATATTATCGTTTTCTAAGTCACTAGCTTCAATACCTAAGCTAGGCAGATGGTCTCCGTAAAATACTAATACAACATCTTCATCTAATTTTTTAAATTCATTAATAAGATCTCCAATGAAAGCATCCATCTCATGAATCTGATTCACATAATATTCGAAAGCACAACGATCTTCTTCTGCAATTCCATCAACTGTGATTGCATCTACGGCAGGTGTGTAGCCTTCCGTTAATGTATATTGACGCTGTTCTTCTTCACTTGGATTTGAACTTGATAATGTTGCACTATCTGGAACAGAAAAATCATCTTCACTACCAGGGTATTTACCGTGGCCTTGAACAGAAATCGTATAAACAAAATCTTGTTCTTTTGTAGACTTCAATGCTTTTAGTATTTCCTCAATTAGAACATGATCTTTTGCCCAACCCATTGGGTTTAGTTCAACATTGTGCATATATTCTAGAGATGTGAAGGTATCAAATCCTAAATTACTAAATACTTGATTACGGCCATAGAATGTACCGTCATTATTATGAATTGCATGAGTAGAGTAGTTAAGCTCTTTTAGGTTATAGGCCATACTTTCGGAAGTTTTTTCTTTCAGTATTGTTTTATATGGATATTCTCCAGGACCGAAGAAATCTAAGTCCATGCCCGTTAATACTTCAAATTCTGTATTCGCTGTACCAGCACCTACGGAAGGAACATTGAGGAAACCATGGCTAAATTCTTTTTGTAATGCATGATAATTAGGTAGTGGGTCCTCAGAATAGGTGTAATCTTTCATAAGTGTTACATCGTACAAGGATTCAAGTTGAATCATGATGATGTTAGGTGTTTTCTTTTTGTCCTCTTTAATTTCTGGAGGAGTAGTTAATGTATCTTCTGCAAGTTCTACCATCTTTTCTTCAGAGTATGATTTCGGTTTATCAATACCGGTGTTAACAAGACTGTTGGTAAAACAGTATACAAATCCATAATCTTTATACGCATCAGCAAGATTACCAAAGTTTTTTGCTAATGCATTCGTGCTAATACCAAGACTAGTAAGTAATAAGATTGAACCAAATAACAAAACGATACACACTGCATTACGAATACGAGCTACACGCTGCTTATATTTCGGAGCAAATATAAATAATAATACGATCAGAGTAATTACTACGATAGCAGCTATAATAATAAGTACGATTTGCCATTTAGTTAAGTAGACATGAATCATTGGTATAGCTTCATCCATTAATGATAAGTCAACCGCTGTAAAAGGTGTTACACGAAATGAGAGTAATACGGCATTCGTTATTGCAAAACCTAACCAAATGATGGATACAATGGTGGAAACGAAAAATCTTCGTTTTACTAGAAAAGCAACAGAGAATGTTAGTAATACAATTAAAGTATTATAAAGGAATACAAGTGGATTCGTTACAACATGCTTTAACGCTTCTAATAGCGATGATCTGTTTAGAATTTCGATAAAAAGGTTTATCGCTAATGATAGATAAATGAATTGACATAGATTCTTCAATTCTTCTTTTGAAAATAGATTCTTTAATTTTTGTAACATCATTATCCTCCTCCACATGGTGATATCATTTAATTAAGACGATGTCGACTCTTAATCTTGATACCGTACTCTCCCCAAGTATTTATATACTTAACTAATTAAAGTGAACATTCCAGATATATTATGAAATCAAAGCTTTTGCCGTTTTATGATATAACATTTTCATTTCTTTTTCAATGTTAAAAACAGATAAAATTTTAGTAAATTTAACCTTTTTTTCAGCACCTTTATGAATATAGATTTTAATTGCTAATGTATAGAAAAGTCAACAAAATATTATGAAAGAAACCCTTAATATTTTCTTAAGATACATGGAAGAATCAACAAAATGTCTCTATGGATAACTGATTGACAAGTAGAGAAGCGATTACTATACTTTATGTATGCTTTATTTATAATGAGGAGATAGTAAGAATGAATATTATAGTCAGTGCATGTTTATTAGGTGTAGATTGCAGATACTGTGGAGATAGCTGTAAGAACGAAGGGATATTAGAGTTAAGAAAGGAACATAATTTAATACCAGTATGTCCAGAGCAGTTAGGTGGATTACCGACACCTAGAGTACCGTCAGAAAGAAAAGGTGAATACATAGTTGGTAAGGATGGAACGGATGTGACAGAAGCTTTTAGGAAAGGTGCCAAACAAGCACTTTATATTAGTGAGCTATATAGGTGCCAAACAGCCATTCTTAAGAAGAATAGCCCTTCCTGTGGATTTGGAATAATTTATGATGGTACCTTTTCGGGGAATAAAGTAGAGGGAAATGGTGTTACAGCAGAACTTCTTGCTAATAAGGGGATACGTATCCTCAATGAAGATAATTACACAGAGCTTATAAGGTAAGTTGAAGGAAAGGTTTGAGACTACTTTATTAGATATTTAAATGAATGATACGTGATAATAAAAAGACAATCATTCAAAGTTTTGTGTGGGAATATCCACATAAAACTTTGAAAATTGTCTTTTTATTGGTGTTTGAAGATTTAGATTAGTTTCTATGATTAAAGTTGGGGAACTTTAGTGAGGATTATTTACACATCTCGCAAGCAACTTGTGCTGCAAGTTTGGCGTTGTTGTATACAAGTTGGATATTAGATTGTAAACTGTTTCCACCTGTAATTAATTGAATTTCATTAAGAAGGAAAGGAGTTGTTTCTTTACCTTTGATTCCTAATTCATTCATCTTAGCGATTGCGGCATTAATAGCGTTGTTAATTGTATTATAATCCATAGCATATTCTTCTGGAATTGGGTTAGTAACTAACATACCACCACGTAATCCAAGATCTAATTTAGCACTAAAAGCATCTGCTAATTCTTTTGGAGTATCCATTCTATAATCTACTTTGAAACCGCTCTTTCTTGTATAGAAAGCAGGTAATTCTTCAGTTTGGTAACCAAGTACTGGAACACCTTTTGTTTCTAAGTATTCTAATGTAAGGCCAAGATCTAAGATTGATTTAGCACCAGCACAAACAACCATAACATCAGTCATTCCAAGTTCTTCAAGGTCAGCAGAGATATCCATAGTAGTTTCAGCACCACGGTGAACACCGCCAATACCACCTGTAGCGAAGATTTTAACACCAGCTAAAGAAGCAAGAATCATTGTTGTAGCTACTGTTGAAGCACCATCTTCACCTTTTGCTACAAGAATAGGGATATCACGACGGCTAGTTTTTGTTACGTCTAAGCCTTTCTTTCCTAAATAATCGATTTCTTCTTTGGAAATACCAACTTTTAGTCTTCCCTTGATAATTGCTGTTGTAGCTGGGATTGCACCATTATCACGAATGATTTTTTCTACTGCTAGAGCAGTTTCTACGTTTTGTGGATATGGCATTCCGTGAGAGATGATTGTAGACTCAAGGGCAACAACTGGTTTTCCTTCAGCAATAGCTTGTTGCACTTCTGGTGCAACGTCAAGATGTTTATTTAATTGATTCATGTGATAACCTCCTAGTTTTTATCTTATCATTATGTGTTTATATCTTCAAATCAATTCGGGCTCTTGTTAGTGCAGCCTGAATGGTAAGAGATTCATTAATAGTGTTTTTGCCTTCACAACAGATACTTGATGTTGCAAGACCTAATTTAGTACTTTCGATCAAACTAAGACCGTTTAAGTAGCCCCATGCTATAGCAGCCATGAAGCTATCACCAGCACCTGTAGTATTCACAAGAGTTGTCTTCAAACAAGGTAAAAGTGCGGATTCATACTTATTGGCGCAGAATACACCATCTTTTCCAAGTGAAAGGAACACTTGACTGATACCCAAATCTAATAGGTGCTTAGTAGCTTTTTTCATACTTTTTTCATCTGTGATTTTAATTCCTGTTAGTAACTCAGCTTCAATACGATTGGGTTTAATCGAATGAAAATGACCTAAAGAGGTACTTAACTTTCTAGCCTTTGTTGACGAAACAGGGTCTACAAATATAGGAACAGTACAATATTGTGCTAAATAGTTGATTGCTCCTTCTGATAGGTTTGTATCGATGATACAGACGGAAGAATTATTAATAATGTCCATCTTACTGGAGATATAATCAGGTGTTAAGTAACGATATATCTCCATGTCAGATACTGCCAATTCCATATCACCATCATCGCTAGTGATGAATAAATAGCTAGAGGTAATGCCATTAGGAACCGTCAAGGAATTAGTAGTATCAATACCAAGATCCATACAATTCTTCGTTATCTTTTGTGCATTCATATCTTCACCAAATGCAGTGATTAGTTTGACATTAGTTCCAAGAAGACGTAAGTTATGTGCAATGTTTCTTCCAACTCCGCCGAATGTCATTCTTACTTGTCCAGGATTTGAATCTTTGTATATTAGTGGGTTATAAGGTCTTCCGAATATATCCATGTTCACCCCACCAAGAACAACTGCATAATTGTTTTTTTGAACAATATATCCCTTACCAAGAATCATACCCTTTTTCATTAAATTAGATATGTGAACTGCAACCGAGGAACGAGTGATTCCTGCAAGGTCAGCTAATTCTTGTTGTGATATTAAGGGGTTATCTTCAATCCACTCTAACAATTGTTTCTCTCTACGAGTCATGTAAAATGGCACCTCCTAAATATTTGCTTATTGAAGCAATCTTATGTTTATAGTATGAATCATATATATCCAAATGTCAATTAAAAATTCCATAAAATAAGTATTTGCAATTATTTAAAAAATAACAATAATTCTGAGAAAAAGAAATAAGAAAGCATTGATTTTTAGATATCATATGATATAATAAAATAGTTATATATGGTAATAGTAATGTGCAGTTGTGGCGGAATTGGCATACGCGCTAGATTCAGATTCTAGTTCAGGTTTACTGAGTGT